>FWPV01004057.1_pt1 | contig 31838 bp, 34 predicted proteins | sample 2228371 | NCBI WGS metagenome assembly FWPV01 (sample SAMEA103939776, study PRJEB20133) | metagenome
TTGTCAATAATAATATTTATTTTTTATAAAAAAAAGGTTTGGGTTTTTTAAGAATTGTTTTTATCGTGGTTGGGAAAAGAGTTATCTACAGGAAGGGCAGGCGTTGCCAAGCCTTGAATCCTGATCGACGGGCGATCCGTCAAGTCTTTTGAGGTCAGGACTTTTGTGGTAATTGTAGCTCCAATTCGTTGCCGCAGGCGTCGTCCTTTCCGGCGGAGGCGGCGTCCATACACAGGTTTTCTTGGCCGGTTCGGGAAATACGGGCTCGCCTATACATGGATTTCCGGAAGAAACCCGAACCAGATAGATCGGTTCTTTGGGCGTGGGCCAGGCCGACCGCGGCAGGCAAGGGCGGCTATAATCCGGTTGCTCTTGGATGCATCGCGGATATGTTTTGCCGATCCAGACCGCGATACGGCCGCTGATGACATTCACATAAACATTGGATAAATATCCAACCCCTGCCCCGACGGTTTTGTCCGATGATCCCAGAAATGCGGCATTGGTTGAAAAATTCGTGGATACCGGTTGTTTGAATGTTTTGCAATATGATTCCGGTAAACAAGAATTGCATTCCACATGTTCTTCTTCACAAACCCCGGGATCACATATACTTTTTCCGATCCCTTCGCACCCGTCTGAACGGTGTCTATAAATGCGTTCATCCACGGTGAGTTCATAGTTGTTGATGCAAAAGACCAAGGCGGTTATTTTATCGTGATGATAGGGTTCATATCCTTTCACCACATTCATCACCACAGGCGGAGGTATTTTTTGATCGGTAAAATCCGCTATGGAGATATGGTGTCTGCTTAAATAGGCCTTTGCCGGATAAGGACAACAGGCAATGGAATCATATTTATAGATAATGACAAGGTCTGATCCCAATGCGTTGAAATCAATCAAGGAAAACATATAATTATCATCCGCCGGAACAAAAGGGCCGGTCACGGCAGACCAAATAAAATCATCTAATTGATCTTTATCAATGAAATGATCGGTTTTAAAAGTGGCGGCCGTAAATTCCATGGTTTTGGGATTGATGTGAAAAAGACCGTTTTGAATCTCGGAGAGTTGTTTCATTTCCGCACATAGGGGTGTTGATAATAATAAACTACAGAAGAATAACCCCAAGGCCCAAATATTGAAGAAGGCTGTAAAAATCAATTTGACTGGGTTTTTCATGAATACACAAAAATCCTTTTCAGCCAAAGCCGCAGGATCGTTTGCTTTTAATCGGCCTGATGGTGTTATTTCCCTGCGCGTCCATGCTATATGGAGACGCTGAATCTCCCTTTTTAAAATGAAGCGTTTATTTTATAGTGAAATAAAATATTTTTGTCAATAAGTATCTACTGGTTGTTTCGGAAAAATTGAATGTAACAGGGTCGTCTTAATCCCATGCAAAGGTTCATTGAATTGACGATCAAAGAATCACTACATCCATGACCCCCGTTAGATGGTTTTTAAATGAAACCGCATCGTTTTTGTCTCCCACAATGGCCCCGTAATGCATGGGGACAGCGATCTTCGGTTTGATGATTTTGGCCGCTTCAACCGCTTCATCGGCTGTCATCACATAGGTGCCGGATACCGGCAATAAGGCGATATCGGTCTGAATGTCTTTCATTTCCGGAATCAGATCAGTGTCGCCGGCATGATAAATCCGGACGCCTTCTGCTTCAACAATAAAGCCCAGCCAGTCTTTTGCTTTGGGGTGGAAGTTTTTATTGACATTATATGCCCGGACCCCTTCAATCCGTAAATTGTCAATGACGATGGACTCCCCGGGTTTTATGGTGCGAACATTTCCGGAAAGCTTTTTTGCGGAATCCTTTTCCGTCACAATGATGGTATCATCGCCCTGGATTTTTGAAACATCTTCCGGGGAACAATGATCAAAATGATCATGGGTAATTAAAATGATGTCGGCTTTTTTAGGGACAGAGATTTGATAGGGATCCATACAAATTGTTTTCGATGTTTCAATCCAGAATGTATCATGACCTAACCATTTAATTTTTTTTATCATCTCATGGGGTTTCATTGTTTATCCTCCTCTTTTTTGAATATGAATATGACAAATTTCATAAAGCAATTCAGATTCCCCCAGATTCTGCGAGCCGGTCTAAGATCAACCCATGGAAACTGCCCATTCCAGGTGAGGTGAAAAGCCATCCCATGTGGGTCAGGCACGCGGCGCAAACCGCCACCTGCCATTTAAATCCCGAAAACCATGTGAAATCACCGGAAGGTTCACCGATATAGCCGCATCCAACAGCGGATTTAAAGCATCCGATTTCAAAAACAATGCCGTGGGGATTGGCAAACGTATGTTCATGGGCGCCATTGATCATAATCTTCAGGGACGGATGCGTAATTACTTGAAGACATTGCCGGCAAAGCAGGAATTTCCCCACATCTGTTGACAATTGTTCATGGGATGTTGCTTTCTGTTGTGATTGTTGATCCTTATGGTTTTTCGGAATTAAATCCGGCTTTGCTCGACGTATTTGAATGCCCGTATCCATAGTAAATCTTTTAAATTTGAGATGCCTCGGCCCATATCAATGGAATTTGAGTAAAAATTTGATTTTAAAATAAATGGTTGAGAATCTTTTGTCAATGGCGGAGAGAAATATTGGTCCTTAAAAAGAAGCTTTACTTATTTATCGAAACAACGATATGTTTTTAATTTGCATGTTGGGATGTTTCATCAAGGATTATTTTTGATTGCAGAATTGATATTATCGCATGTGCGGCATTTACGGGATTGTTTCATATCAGCTTGAAAACCACGACATTCGTCGTCGGCTTGAAATCATGGGAAAACTTCAGCACCACCGGGGTCCCGATGACCGGAAGGAGGCATTGTTTTCATTCCCTGAAGGAATCGTGGGATTGGGACTTGTTCGATTGGCCATTCTTGATCTTAAAACGGGTATGCAACCCATTCAATCCCTCGTTGATCAAAGCGTGATTGTATGCAATGGACAAATTTACAATTACATAGAACTTCGGGATACCCTCAGGCAAGAGCCGTTTATCACAAAGGGCGACATCGAGGTTGCCCTGCATCTGTATCGGATCAATGGTCTTGATTTTCTGAATTGTTTAAATGGGATGTATGCAGGCGCCATTTTTGATCCAAGAAAAAACAAACTGCTGTTGTTTCGGGACCGTTTTGGGATCAAACCCTTGTATTATACGATTCATGATCATGAATTGATATTTGCCTCTGAAATCAAACCATTGTTAGCAGTCTGCGGTCATCCCAAAGAGGTCAACCGCAAAAGGCTTGCCACATACTTTTCTTATCGGTATGTTCCGGGAAGCGAAACGCTTTTTAAAAATATTTTCAAGGTGCCCCCCGGCTCTTATTTGATTTATGATTTGCTTGGCAAGACATATTACGTGCAACGGTATTGGGAGTATCGTTTGGACCGGATTCAGCAACAATCACATAAGGATGCAATGGAACAATTCCATGCGCTTTTTCAGGACGCAGTCCGCATCCGGTTGCGCTCTGACGTGGAGGTGGGGTGTTTGATTTCCGGCGGCGTTGATTCTTCCGCAGTCGCAGCCCAAGCTGCTGTTTTTCAGCCTGCGCTCCGCCTGTTTACAATAGGTTTTCAGGAGAAAAAATATGATGAATGCCATCATGTCCAGTCATTTCTCCGAAATCAAAATGATTTATTTCATAGATCTCAACTTTATATTCAATATTGCACAAAAGATCGGCTAAGGTTGCTTCCTGAGATTGTGCGCTCCCTGGAGGAGCCCATTTCTCTGGGAACAGTGATTCCCACGGACCAGGTGTGTGAAATGGCCGGCAAACACTTAAAGGTCGTGCTGACGGGTGAAGGCGCTGATGAAATATTCGGTGGATACCGCAAATTTATGATTGAAGCATCGGCTTCGCGATTTCAAAGCCTTTCAAAAAGCCTTAAAAAAATGCTGCTTGCCACCTACCCGGAGTTAAGACAATATTTGCACGCACGGAGCCATGATCCTGCAAAACGATATATTCAAAACGAAGCCTTGTTTTCCAGAGAAGAAATCCGAAAATTGATTGGCATGGACGCAGATGACGGGCTTGTGCCCCGCGACGCCTTTCCGTTTTTAAGCGGTACTGAAGACCCTGTGAATTCCGCCATTGCATTTGAAAGCCGGTTCCGGCTGCCCAATTATGTGATATTGCGGTTGGATCGCTTGTCCATGAGGCATTCGCTGGAAGCACGGACTCCTTTTTTGGATTTTCGTTTGGCTGAATTTGCTGCAACCCTTCCGGTTCATTTAAAAGTCAACATTGAACTGGATCGGGAAAAGTCCATCTGCCGGGATACTTTTTTACATTTTGGAATTTTGGACCCGGCCACGTCGTTTCGAAAAAAACAGCCCTTCACCATTCCTCTGGCGGATTGGCTGGCGGAACCAAATTCCCTTCCCGATGTCATTCAGGAAATTCTTTTTGGGGATATGATCCGCAGGCATGGATTTATCAATCCGGATATGGCCGCTGCCTTGTTGCAGGATGTCAGTGTAGACGGTATTGGGCCTGAGACATTGGTGTCAAAAGCGGATCAGGTATTTTCCCTGATTGTTTTTTCATTATGGTATGATATTTTTTTTGAAAAATCCATTTGACATGGCAAACCATGCAGACAATTCCGGAAAATATATCCATTGACGGGTTGCGATCCCATTTTGCGACGCGATACTTAGAAATCCTTAAACGTCAAAAGCAGGAAAAAGTCAGAACCTATGGATTTGAATATGAGTTTTTGCCCTCAGATCCCCTGGATGTTGAAGATCTGCTTCGCATTTGGCGTGTGCTTGTCGATATGGGTTTTAAAAGGAATGGGGATGAATTTATCACCGACAAAAACATCCGTATTTCCTTTGAACCGGGCGGCCAGATCGAATATCAAAGCCCGCCAATGAAAAGCAATGATCATGCTTTATTTGAATCCGTCCTTCAATTTATGAATCATACCAATGCAGAAATCAAGCGCCAACTGGGCATTGAGTATATCGCTACAGGATATATCCCGGGCAGGGATCAGGCGCCGTTGTGCCTTCGATCCCCCCGGTATGCGGCGTTGCATGAACGATTGCGCCGAACCGGTTCGCGGGGCCTTGAAATGATGAAAGGAACCGCATCCATTCATCTTCACGTCATGATCACCAGCATGCATACGCTCCTTGCCCTGTTTTATCAATTATGCAAGCTGGCAATGGATTCCCATTTCAGAATGTCTCCTGAAAGAAGAGATATTTGGGATCATACAGACCCGACACGCTGCGGCATGCCCCCCTGTTGTTTTGAAACGCTTTCCACGCCGGAGGCGTTGGTGGAGCGGCTTATAGATTTTGCTTTGATGGCAGAAGTGCTTGGAGAAGATGTTTGTTTCTGGCAATCAAAAGACCGGTCATTTGAGGCTTTTTTATATCACATGACAACATTATTTACGGATATCCGATTTAATCTCAAAGGTCCGACCCTTGAATTGCGGACCCTGGACAGCATGCCGGTCCATGAATTTCATAAAAAATGGGAATTGTTTGTATCAACACTGGAAACCATTTAGCGAGGTGAAAAATGAGACAAGTGGATATTTATACTTCCAGCACATGTCCCTATTGCCATCGCGCCAAAGATTTGTTGCGGGCAAAAGGAGTGTCTTTTAAAGAATATATCATAGACGGGAATAACCGGTTATGCGCTGAAGCCGTTGAGCGAAGCGGCGGCATGCGGACGGTTCCTCAGATTTTTATTGAAAATCATCATGTTGGCGGTTATGATGATTTAAAGGAATTGGATCGGCAGGGGAAATTGGATTTTCTTTTGGGCATCTCAAAGATAAACGGAGGGGCAAACCATGCCGGAGTCTAATTGTCGAAAAATGACCCGGAGTCAAGTATGGCCTGAAACCGAAGCCACCTTAAAATTATCCGATGTGTTCAGCCAGCGGCCGCATTCTTTTATAACCATTAAAGGCTATGTGAGCGATTTGGGCGCAAGCGGAATGTTTTTAATCACTCCAGAGACGGTGCCGGTGCCTGCAAAAGTGGAAATTACGATAAATTTTGCACCAGACACAACCCAGGCGAAAGATTTCACCCTTACCGCAATGGGCGAAACCGTCCGCGTCACCCATGAAGGCGTGGGCATTCGATTCACCTCCATCGATCTTGCCCGGCTTCAGCAATGTATTATTGCCAAAATGAATCAGAGCGGATAAGCCGTCCACGAATTAAACAGCGCAAGCTGATTAATTCGCGGACGGCCGATGGGAATCTGGAGGAGAGGGGGGAGTCTTCTGAGACAAATAATCCAGGGTGCATAAAATCAAGTAAGGGAAGGTCACCAGATACTCAAAAATAAACCCGATGGGAATTGCTATATAAATAAAGGGCAGTTTGACGGTGTAAAAAAGGATTTTTTTATAGATGGGGTCAATGAAATTCAGCATGATTAATTTTTTTTAGATGCCCGATTCGGTTTTATTGCTCACTGTGTCCCGGATACAATTTGATGGATTCAAACGCCCCATGACAACCTGAATTGACGATGTCTTGGTTCGAATTTTCTCCGGGGTGTTTTGGATATAACCGAAAAAACACATGATTGAAAACAAAAAGCCAGGTAATTCTTTAAAGAATTGACTTGGCTTTTTTGTGTGATGGTGCCGAAGGCCGGACTCGAACCGGCACGGGTTTGCCCACTACCCCCTCAAGATAGCGTGTCTACCAATTCCACCACTTCGGCATTTTCATCCACTCTAATTGCCGGACGGCTCAGATGCCGGAGGCTCGGTGTCCATCGGCGCCTCTTCCATCGGCGCCTCTCCTGACGGCGGCTGGGGTGTCTCAGGGGGGGCTGCCTCTGTTGGCACAGATTCCACATCGGATGCGGTTGCGTTTTCCCCCGACGAAGCCGTTTGTTCCGGTGCGTTTGTCTGAGAAACGGGTGCCGGCGGGCTGACATCGGTCACCACGGATTTATCCCCGCTTTTGGATAAATAGGCCAGACTCAGGGAAGTGATCATAAAAATAATGGCCGCACCCGTGGTTAATTTTCCTAAAAATGTGGTGGCCCCGGTATTTCCGAAAAGTGTCTGGCTGCCTGCGCCGCCGAAAACCGCGCCCATGTCCGCCCCTTTTCCCGTCTGGAGAAGGACAATTAAAATCAGCGCAATACACACAATAATATGAATTACTATAATTAATGTCGTCATAATTTGTTTTTAAAACCGTCTTATCAGATTAGTTAAAATGAATAATTTTAGCAAAAGTGTCAACATTCAAGCTGGCACCCCCCACCAAAGCTCCATCCACATCCGGCAGCGCCATTAATTGGGATATATTATCCGGCTTAACGCTTCCTCCGTATAATATCCGTACGGCAGTTGCCGTGGCCGCGCCGGCGATTTCGGAAAGCCGTTTTCTCACATGCCCGTGTGCCTCCTGTACTTGTTGCGGCAATGCGGTCTTTCCGGTTCCAATGGCCCAAACCGGTTCATAGGCCACTATGAGCATCCTGTCCGGATCAAAGGTGAGTCCTTCTAACCCCTTTTGAATCTGTTTGTCAAGCACAGAAAATGTATCCCCCGCCTCTCGTTGGGATTCGGTTTCGCCGATGCAAAAAATGGGAATCAAACCGGCGTGGAGGGCGGCTTTGATTTTTTGATTGACCGTTATATCGGTTTCGCCCAAATACTGACGTCTTTCCGAATGTCCGATGATGACGTGGGAGCATCCAATGTCGGTGAGCATCCAAGGAGAGATTTCGCCGGTATAGGCCCCTTCTTTTTCCCAGAAAACATCCTGGGCCCCCAGATAAATTTTGGACCCCTTGATTTTTTCCGCCACTGCATGGAGCGCAGTAAACGGAGGGGCAATCATGATCTCAATGGATGTATCCGAAACCAAAGGCAAAAGTTTTGTTGCAAAATCCACGGACTCTGAAAGGGATTTGTGCATTTTCCAATTTCCGGCAATCAGGGGAATGCGTGAATGCATGGCCAAAGCTCCTTTAATAAATATTTTCTGATTCAAGGTGAGGGTTCATCGTCTCTATGTGCCACCGCTGATACATGATATAGTGTTGATAAACCGATATGGCCTGTGGAAGTCTTTCTGTTGGTTTTTGGTTTGAAATTCCATGTTGGATTTTCAATATTTCAACGGGTTAAGATTATAAGAATCGCTTTCTCATGATGACTGCGTCTTCACCGGTATCTAAATAATATTTCGGCCTTTTTCCAATGATATGAAATCCAAGCTTGTGATATAAACCCAAGGCCGCTTGATTGGAAGGCCGCACTTCAAGAAACACGGACCGAACCCCTTTTTGGGCAAGGCCGTTGAGATAATCATTCAAGAAGTCATAGGCGATTCCTTTGCGCCGATGGGATGGTTGAACGGCGATTTTTAACATATGCAGTTCATCCAAGATCCTCCGGAAGCAGGCATATCCGATAATTTGATCTTTATTTTTGTCCGGCAAGACAAACACATAGCTTAATGCTTGCGGGTTTGAAATCTCATCCAGAAAAGACGGTTTCCCCCACGGATTTTTAAATGATCTTGATTCGATGGAAAGCAGCGCATCAATATGCGATGCTTTCATGCATGAAATCATAAAAGAAGACATGGCGGTTAACTTTTTTTGCTTCCTTTCAGCATGTCGCTTGCCAACGAAATGCTTTTTTTGCCATATTCTTCAATGGTCTTGGCCATTTGATGCAGGTCGGATTCCTTTTTTCTGCAATTTATCGCTTTGATGAGAATGGGCAGATTGACGCCGGATATCACTTCGATTTTTCCTTCTTCCAGAAAGGAATAGCTCAAATTGGAAGGGGTTCCGCCGAACATATCGGTTAAGATCAGAATGCCTTTTTGCTGATTGACGGCTTTAATGCCGTCTTTTATTTTTTTTCGAAGTGTTTCCACATGTTCCTTTAAATCAATGGACACCGCCACAACCGCTTCGGATTTGGCGTTGAAGATGATTTCTGCGGTCTGAATAAGCACGTCGCCGAGATTTCCATGCGTGACAATTACAATACCAACCATGGCTGATTCCTGAAATTATGAGTTAATGTCAATGTCTCTATGGGTGATGTGAATCGTTTCCCATGTTTTGCCGATATGATCATACAGCGCATCTGCTATGGCCACGGATCGATGCACTCCGCCCGTGCATCCCACGGCAATCGTCAGATATGCTTTGCCTTCGTTTCGATACAAGGGGATTAAAAAATCAATCAGGTCCAAGAATTTGTCCATAAATCGTTGGGTGATGGTTTCCTTGAAAATAAATGCCTTTACTTCTTGATTTTTCCCGTCCAAGTGTTTCAAGGACGGAATAAAGTATGGATTTTTAATAAAACGGACATCCATTATCAGGTCCGCGTCGTGGGGAATGCCGTGCTTGAATCCGAAAGACACGATATGGATCTGCATTTGAAGCGATTCAATGCTTTGCTGGGCAATGCTGAAAATAATGGATTTAAGATCATGGATATTATAATTGGATGTATCAATCACATGGGATGCCAATGCTTTCAGCGGTTCAAGAAGTTTTTTTTCTTCCCGGATCCCCTCCAAAAGACTCTGTTTTCCCTGGGCCAAAGGATGATGCCGCCGCGTTTGGCTGTAACGTTTCAAAAGCACAGTTTCGTCCGCGTCCAGAAATAAAAGATCGAATTGATATCCCTTATCTTTAAGTTCGTCAAAGATATGCGGGTAACTGGAAAGAAAATTTTTTTCCCGCAGGTCCATGACAAAGGCAAGTCCTTTGATATCGGAGTTGCTTTTTAAGGGCAGTTCCAGAAATTTCGGGAGCAGTTCCACGGGCATATTGTCCACGCAATAAAATCCCGCATCTTCAAATGCGGCTATGGCGATGCTTTTGCCGGATCCTGAAATGCCGGTGATAATGATGATCTTGAATTTTTTCATGGGCCGCTTGTCCGTCGTCATTTGCACTTCGCCGCGGTTTCAAAACGCTTCATCCACTTCTTCTATTGCCTTTATAACCTCCTCAGGACTTTTTGAACTCATAATTTTTTTTTTAAATGTTTCTTCCTTTAACATTTTTGAAATTCTGGCCAAAACCACCAGATGAAGTCCGGCAGATTCCTCTGGGGTTAAAATCACAAAAAATATATGGGTGGGTTTGTTGTCCATGGCGTCGAATTCAACGCCCTCAGGGCTGATCCCTACGCCGATGACCAAAGATTTTAAACCCTGCATTTTCCCGTGGGGAATGCCGATTCCGCCTCCGATGCCGGTGCTGCCGAGGCTTTCTCGTTCCATAAGCACTTTGGCGATTTCACCGGAATTCGTCTGGGTTGCCATTGCAATGGGTATGGCCAATTCCTCAAGCACGCCTTTTTTATCCGTTGCTTTCAGACGGGTGAGGATGGTTTCTTTGGGCAGATAATCAAGAATTTTCATTGGATATATGCACTCAAAGCCGCTTAAACGGCGTTTTTTAAGGATTAGCCCAGGGGTTGAATCAATCCCAAATCCCCGTCTTTTCTTTTATAAAGCACATTGACTTTGTTGGTTCGTGAATTGGTAAACACCAAAAAATTATCCGGGATTAATTCCAGTTGCATGGTTGCTTCTTCAATATCCATGGGTTTGTATTCAATATGTTGAATCACGATGCCGCTGATGGTTTCTTCTTCAGAAAACCGATCAAAAGATTCCTTGAATTCTCTGGTTTCGGATCGTGCGCTTTGACGATGTTTTCGGAGTTTCTCCTTGCTTTTTTTGATCTGCTTTTCCAATTTATCAAGAGCCTTGTCAATGGATGAATACATATCGCCGGTTTTTTCCCGGCAATTGACGTTGAGACGATCGCCGGAGAGCTTGATTTCCGTGATATGGTGAATTTTCTCCACCGACAGAACCACATTGGCTTCCGCAGGGTTGTCCAGAAGTTTGTCTAATTTTTCCAGCTTGTTTTTCACATAGGATTTTAATGGATCGGAGGGTTCCAGATTTTTAAAAGTGACAGAAATTTGCATAAGTTATGCCTCCTTAAAATTGTTTTCGTTTGCTTGATGGCAAAATGCCCATCAATTCCCTATATTTGGCTATTGTTCGTCTGGCAATTGAAATGCCGGACGCAGCTAATAAAGCGCTGATTTTTTCATCGCTGTATGGTTTTTTTGGATTTTCGCTTTCAATGATTTTTCGGATTTTTTCCTGAACGCTGGCTGAAGCAATAGCCTCCCCGTCGGTGCGGTTTATGGAACTGTTGAAAAAGAATTTCAACTCAAAAATACCCTGGGGGGTATAGGCGTATTTATTGTTCGTCACCCGGCTGATGGTGGATTCATGCATATTGATGTCATTGGCCACATCCCGAAGCACCATGGGCTTCAGATAAGCGATGCCGTAATCAAAAAAATCCCTTTGAAATTTAATGATACTCTGCATGACATTGTAAATGGTTTTTCGCCGGTGATGGATGCTTTTAATCAACCATTCTGCCGAGCGCAGGCGATCTTTTAAATACATCCGGGCTTCTTCTTCAATTTTTTCGCCTTTGCGGACCGCCTTTTTGTAATATGAATTGATATGCAGCCGGGGAAGGTCGTCATCATTGAGCAAAACCAGATAATCGTCGCTTTCTTTGATGACATAGACATCCGGCGTAATATAAATCAATTCATCATCCTGAAATTTGTCGCCCGGTTTTGGGTCCAGCCTTTTGATGACATTGACCGCTGCGACCACATGTTCAATATCTGTTTTTAAAGATTTTGCAATAAGTTTAAAACGCTTATGCTCCAAATCCTTCATATGGTGCAGGATGATTTCCCGGACAACGGGGTCTTCAATGCCCAGTTGCTGGATTTGAATCAAGAGGCATTCCTGAAGATCGGCGGCGCAGACCCCGGGCGGATCAAACCCTTGCATGCGGGTTAATACGCTTCGAACGGTTTCAAGGGGCGCTTGACTCATCTGGGCAATTTCTTCCACGGAAACGTCTAAATATCCATCTTTGTTCAGGTTGCCGATAATCATGCTCCCGATGGATTCTTCTTGGGGCGTGGGTTTCATCATCAGCAACTGCCACCGCAGATGATCTGAAAGGGAGGTTTTGCTGGCTGTAAACGCTTCAAAATCCGGTGATTCTTTTTTTTCGCTTTCAAAATGGATCCTGCCGGTGGAATTGAATTCATCCAGGTATTGCTGCCAATCCAGATAATTTTCAAACTTTTCTTCAATGGCAACTTCTTTGGTGATAGGGGGTTCTGGGGATTCCATTTCATGAAGTTCATCCTCGGGGGGCTCTTGAACTTCCTCAAGGGTGGGATTGGTTTCCAATTCTTGGCGGATCATTTCCACCAGTTCCAGCCGTGACATTTGGAGCAGCTTGATGGCCATTTGCAACTGGGGCGTCATGACCAGCTGTTGCTGCAATCTTAAATTTTGTTGAAGCTCTAAGGCCATATTATAGCTTAAATTGCATTCCAAGATATATTTGCCGAGCCACGGGACTTGCGGCGATGGTTTCAGGGGATCCGGATTCAATCACGTGTCCGTTGTTTAAAATATATGCGTGATCGCATACGCCTAAGGTTTCCCGGACATTATGATCGGATATAAGCACGCCGATACCCCGTTTGGCCAGGTGAATGATAATATTTTGGATATCAATGATGGCTAGAGGGTCAATGCCTGCAAATGGTTCGTCCAGAAGCATAAAACAAGGGTCGGTGGCCAATGCCCGGGTGATTTCCAGCCTGCGTCGCTCCCCGCCGGACAGCACCGCGGCTTTTTGATGGGAAAGATGGGAAATCCCGAGTTCGGCCAGCAGGCTTTCGGCTTTTTGCACTTGCTCTGATTTTGATATGGGAAGCGTTTCCAAGATGGCCATCAAATTATTTTTTACAGATAATTTTCGAAACACGGAAGGCTCCTGGGGAAGATATCCAATGCCTTTCCGAGCCCTTTTATACATGGGATAATCGGTGATTTCTTCCTGATCAATGTATACATGGCCGCTGTCCGGCTTGATCATGCCCACGGTCATATAAAACGTCGTGGTTTTGCCTGCGCCGTTGGGTCCCAAAAGGCCCACCACTTGGCCGTTGTTGATCTTCAGGTTGACCGCGTCCACCACCCGTTTCCCATGATATATTTTCACCAAATCCTTTAAGATTAAAGAAGTCATGGCGCCACATCATCCCCTTTTTTGCCGCCGGAGGGCGATGATGCGCTTTCCGGAATAAAAACCGCATTCACGCGCTGTTGCGCATTGCCGTCCACAATGACTTGTCCGGTCTGCTGATTGACGGTGATTTTTTCACCGGTAATATAATTGTCGTCACTTTGTATTTTAGCTTCTTTTCCGGTTAATACAATGGTTTGCGTGTTTTGGGTATAAGTTGCCTGGTCGCAGTAGGCGGTTTTGTTTTCAAACTGGATGGTCACATGGCCGGTGGCGATAATTTTATCAATTTTTCCTTGGCCCAATCCGGATGACGTTTGGGGCGTGTCAAGATAGGTGACTTTCAGCTTGTCTGCATGAATGGTTTTGCCGCTGTAAACAGCCACGACATTTCCTGAAAACAGAAGATATTGGGATTGGCGGTCTGCGAGCAATTTATCCGCCGTGATCTGAAGGGGGGCGCCCGGAGAATCCTCCAAATCCTGAATCAAGGGGGATTGGGCCTTGACCGGTGTGTTCCAGAAAAATACCGACATCATGAAGCCCATGGCCGCCATATAAAATCCAATGAATCGCGCCAATGTTTAATTCTCCAAAAGGTGTTGAAATGTTCCCGCAACCCCGTCGGCGCATTTGAGGATGTCCGTTGATAAATTATAGGACATTGAATTTGCGCTCAGGGAAAACGTCCTTCCGGTGATGGTCACCGGCGTATGTGAATTGATTATATGGGACTTGTGGCGATAATTCAAGCTTTGGGTTGTCAAGACATCATCAAAAAACCGGACAACGATATTGCCGGTAAGCTCCATATTGTTCGTATTTGTATGTAAAATTCCTTTGTCGGCCTTTAAAGAAATTGCTTGATCCGCATTGAGAAAAAAAGTTGCTGAAAGATTGGTTAATTCTGCGATATTTTCTTTTGAATAGAGGTTGGCGGTTCTTGCTTCGATGGACCATTTGTATTGTCCGTCCTGGGTGGCGGAATGACGAAAGTTTTGAATGGCAAGCGTGGCGGTGGTGGCTTCGGGGGCCATTGGCGGAACCAAATGGGATATGCGCATATGATGTTGTATAAACAGGACGGCCATGGCCGCGATGATCAATACCGCAATCCCCGCAAACAGATATTTGAATTTTTTCGATCCCATCTGGTTCAAGACGCCGGGAATTCCCACTGCGTAATAATATCGCTCCACAACCCTTTTGCCTTTAATATGCCTTCGCATATTTCGCGCACCGCTCCCTTGCCGCCATGTTGCCGCGTAATCCAATGGGCGATGGATTTCACGGACTCATGCGCATTTGCCACGGCAATGCCCACCCCGACTTTTTTTAAAAGCGGGATATCTGGCCAGTCATCTCCGGCAAAGGCAATTTCATGGGCCGAAAGGCCGGTTCGGGTTAAGATTTCCGGCAATATTGCCCCTTTATTTTCAACGCGGTCATAAATCATTTCAATGCCCAGATCCTTGCAACGGTGACGCAGGGCGGAAGAGGCGCGTCCGGTAACAATGCCGACTTGTACGCCGGATTGGATCAGCAATCGGATCCCCAGCCCGTCTTGGACAGAAAATGATTTGATCTCCGCTCCGGAATCCGAATAAATAATGCTTCCATCGGTGAGAACGCCGTCTACATCCAGCAACAGGAGTCTGACAGATTTCAAGGCTCATGGCTTCATGTAATACTTTTAGTATGAATTTTATCTTATTGGATTTATAAATTAAAATCAGTTTGGCGCAGTGCGGTTTCGATGGCTTTCAGCTGGATCAATACGCTTTCCAACACATCAAGATTTAAAGAATTGGCCCCATCGGACAAGGCCTGATCCGGATTTTTATGAACCTCCATGAAAATGCCGTCAGCGCCTGTCGCTATGGCCGCCCTGGCCAGCAGTGGCACGAATTTGCGTTGTCCGGAGGAGGTTTTGCCTGCGCCGCCGGGAAGCTGGACACTATGGGTGGCGTCAAATATCACAGGGCACCCGGTTTCCCGCATGATGGCGATGCTTCGAAAATCCGACACCAGGTTGTTGTATCCGAACATGGCGCCCCGTTCCGTCAGCACAATTTGTTTGTTCCCAGTGGATGCTGCTTTTTCCACTACGTGTCGGATGTCCCATGGCGCAAGAAACTGGCCTTTTTTAATATTGATGGGTTTTCCGGTTTTGGCCGCAGCCACAATGAGGTCTGTTTGTCGGCATAGAAATGCAGGAATTTGAATCATGTCCAAAACTTCGGCTGCAGGGCCGACTTCATGGACTTGATGGACATCGGAAAGAACGGGCACCTGGAATTTTTCCCGCAGATCCCATAGGATCTCAAGCCCTTTTTTCATGCCCGGCCCTCGATATGAATCTATGGAAGTCCGATTGGCTTTGTCATAAGACGCTTTAAATATAAACGGAACATTATGCCGCATTGAGATATTTTTAATAATTTCAGCAAGTTCAAAGGTGGTATCTTTGTCTTCAATAACACAGGGGCCGCAAATAAGAATAAAAGGGGCGGGGCGGCCGATGGTCAATCCGCAAATATGAATTGGTTGCACCATAATACTAACTCGATCAATGGAAGCGGTTTATGGAAACTTTCACAGGGACGTTGAATGCATTCTCGTTTTTCAGATGGCATGGTTGCCCTTGCTTGATGTCCATGCCCCTGTTATCCCGCAGCGGATCAAAAGTCAAGAAACGAAAATAGACGTCAAGAAAATAAGCCCTTGCCAACGGCATGGATACTTGTTAAGAAAAATTGGTTTTTTTCCCATAAGCCTATAAGTAAACGTTGAGGAGACAGAAGATCGATGCACTGGAAAAGCTCGGCTGGCGGTTATAAAATTCAACTGGTGTGGATCATCATGGTGATCCTGGCCCTTTTGATCCCCGCAGGCTGGTATGTATCCAAGAAATTTGAAGGGGAAATCCCCGCGGTTGAATTTCATGCATTGCCGTCGGTACTTCCGGCAAAAAGCACAATTTCCGGAATCATTTCGGACAAGATCAGCGGGGTAAGAAAAATATGCATTCAGTTGATCAAAGACAACAAAGAAATTGTGTTGATGGATCAAAGCAATGAAACGCCTTTTTGGACGTATGGGCCCGTGCACCCCCAAATTTCATTTTCATTGGATTTGGACACGGCCAAAATGAATATATCCGACGGCAAAGCGCTTCTTGTGGTGACGGTTTGGGATCATTCTTGGCGAACCTGGTGGAATGGAAATAAATTCTATTTGGAAAAAGAGATTTGGTTTGATACCAGAGCGCCGGTGATCACCGTTTTAAGCGGCCAGCATTATATTCATCAAGGCGGCACCGGCCTGGTGATTTACCGGCTTTCCGAGCCAAGCCGAAAAAGCGGCGTTCATGTCGGCGGCGAATTTTTTCCAGGCCATGCGGGATATTTTAGTGATAAGGACATATATGTTTGTTTTTTCGGGGTCAAACCGGATCAGGGCCCCGGCACGGAACTCTATGTCACTGCAGAGGATACAGCTGGGAATTCATCCAAAACCGCTTTTTATTATAAAATTTTAGCCAAAAACTTTAAAAGTGAGACATTAACCATATCTGATGCGTTTTTACTGTCAAAATTTTCAGAATTTGAATCATCGCCGGGATGGCCAAAGAAAGGATCTCTGGTGGATAAATTCTTATTTATCAATCATGCACTCAGGGACCAAAACAACTCCATGATTTTGGGCGCCGGCGCAAATACAGATCCCATATGTTATTGGGAAGGCGCTTTTTTGCGAATGCCCAATGCAGCCCCCATGGCCGGTTATGCGGATCATCGTCTTTATTCTTATGATGGCAATATCATCGGAGAAGCGGATCATCTGGGCATTGACCTTGCATCCGTTTCCAATGCATCCGTGCCGGCGGCCAACAGCGGAAAAGTGGTGTTTGCTAAACGGGTCGGCATTTATGGAAATACGGTCTGCATTGATCATGGGTTTGGCGTGTTTTCCATTTATTCCCATTTAAGCCAAATGGATGTGGCCCCCGGCGAGAGTCTGTCCAAAGGTCAATGCATCGGCAGAACCGGAACCACCGGATGGGCCGGCGGCGATCATTTGCATTATGGGATGTTTGTGGATCATGTTTTTGTCAACCCAACGGAATGGTGGGATGTTTCCTGGATCAAGAACAACATCACAGATAAGATTCAGTCTGTTTCAAGCGATAAAAAATAATGTGTGAAAGCAAAGAAGAAAGATATGCCGAAATATAAAGTGAACAAAACATATCAAGAGATCAATGAAAAGATAAAGTCCGGAAATGTTGTGGTGGTGACTGCGGAAGAAATCATCGGCATTGTCAAAGAACACGGGCCCGTGGAAGCCGCCAGGCAGGTTGATGTGGTCACCACGGCGACCTTTGCGCCCATGTGTTCCTCCGGTGCGTTTATCAATTTCGGTCATTCCGTGCCGCCCATTAAAGCCTCCAAGGTCTGGCTCAACAATGTGCCGGCATATGCCGGGTTAGCGGCTGTGGACATTTATATCGGCGCCACAGAAACCTGTGAGGAAGATCCTTTGAACAAAGTCTGGCCTGGAGAGTTTAATTACGGAGGCGGCCATGTCATCGAGGATTTGGTGGCGGGGAAAACCGTTTTTTTAAGAGCCACGGCCTATGGTACGTCCTGCTATCCACGCCGGGACCTGGAAAAGGAGATCACATTGGCGGAATTGCCCAACGCGGTATTGTGCAATCCCCGAAACGCCTATCAGAATTACAACTGCGCCGTGAATCTGACCAATAAAACCATTTACACCTATATGGGCACCTTAAAACCAAAAGCCGGAAATGCCAATTATTCAACCTCCGGCCAGCTCAGCCCCCTGATCAACGATCCCTATTATCAGACCATCGGCCTGGGCACCCGCATATTTCTCGGCGGCGGGGAAGGCTATGTGACGTGGTACGGCACCCAGCATCACCCCCATGTCCAACGGGGGGAAAACGGCGTTCCCATGGTTCCCTCCGGGACCCTCTGGGTGATGGGCGATCTCAAGCAGATGTCGCCGGAATGGCTTGTGGGGGTGAGTATCTTGGGGTATGGCGTGTCCCTTGCCGTGGGGATCGGTGTGCCCATTCCCTTGTTGAATGAAGAGATCGCGCGGCACACCGCTGTTTCTGATGAAGAGATTTTTGCGCCCATTGTGGATTATGGAAATGATTATCCCAATGGCATCAAAAAAAATTATGGGTTTGTGAGTTACGCGCAACTCAAAAGCGGAAAAATTCATTTTAACGGCAGAGAAATCCCTACGGTGCCTTTGTCCAGCGTTGTCAAGGCCAGAGAAATCGCTCAAATCCTGAAACAATGGATTGCAAAAGGAAAATTTACATTGGGAGAGCCTCAATTCACCCTGCCGTCGGTTAGATAAGCGCAGTGGGTATTCATTATTTCAAATCAGGAGGTATGTTAGATTGATTTTTATTAAAAAACAGGAAACCGCCACATCCAATGGGAAGGTTTCCGTGCGGAAAAGCAAGCTTAGAGAAAATATTGAAGCCATTCTTATTGCCATAATTTTGGCATTATTTATACGGACTTTTATTATTCAGGCATTTAAGATCCCCTCTGGGTCTATGATTCCGACCCTTCAGATCGGCGATCATATCCTGGTCAATAAATTCATTTACGGAGTGAAAATTCCTTTTGTCAAAAAGCCGATTATTTCTTATAAAAAGCCTAAACAGGGAGACATCATTGTGTTTAAATATCCTGTGGAGCCGGATAAGGATTTTATCAAACGCGTTATTGCCGGTCCCGGGGATATGGTTTTATTGAAAAACAAAAAGGTATTCGTCAACAATATGCCGTTGAACCATGATCCCGGCATGTTCACAGATCCCCATATCATTCCGGGCCAGCTCAGCCGCAGGGACAATGTGGGGCCCATCACCGTGCCGGCAGAATCCTATTTTGTCATGGGGGATAACCGGGATAACAGTTATGACAGCCGGTTCTGGGGTTTTGTGCCGGAAAGCGACATTAAAGGAAAGGCCCTTATTATTTACTGGTCCTGGGACAGCGAGGATTTTGGTGTCCGGTGGGGGCGGATCGGCAGTCTCATCAAGTAACCGTGTGTGAAGACGGGACGACAAGGGAAATGAACATGGCATGGACCAAAAAAGATGTTCTGGACATGGAGTCGTTGTCGGCGGAAGAGATCACCCTGATCTTGGATACAGCCGATAGCCTCAAGGAAATTTCACATCGTCCCATTAAAAAAGTGCCGCCATTAAGAGGCAAAACCGTTATTCTTTTTTTTCACGAACCCAGTACGCGGACACGGGTTTCTTTTGATATCGCCGCCAAGCGCCTGTCAGCGGATTCCATATCCATTTCAGCTTCCACCAGCAGCATGGTAAAAGGGGAAACCCTCATGGACACCGCCAAAAACCTGGAAGCCATGAATCCGGATATTATTGTCATCCGTCATTCATCTTCCGGCGCGCCGCACATGTTGGCCCAAAGGCTGTCGGCGTCCATCATCAATGCCGGCGACGGCACCCATGCTCACCCCACCCAGGCGCTGCTGGATCTGATGACGGTCCGGGAGCGGAAAGGGGGTTTTAAAAACCTTCGGATTTCCATCATCGGCGATATATCGCGGAGCCGAGTGGCCCGATCCAACATCGTGGGGTTTACAAAAATGGGCGCTCAGGTGACAGTGGCCGGGCCTCTTACCATGATCCCCAAGGGGATCGAATCCCTGGGCGCGGTGGTGGCCAAAGATATTGACAGCGCCATTGAGGGCGCGGATGTCATCATGATGCTTCGGATTCAAAAAGAACGGCAACAAAGCTTCCTGTTCCCTACGGAACGGGAATACGCCAAACGGTTCGGGCTAAGTTTATCCCGTGTTAAGCGGGCAAAGCCCGATGTTTTGATTATGCACCCCGGACCGATGAATCGCGGAGTGGAGATTTCGCCGGAGGTGGCCGACGGTCCGTTTTCCGTGATTTTAGACCAGGTGGCCAACGGCGTGGCTGTTCGGATGGCTGTTTTATATTTGTTGGGGGGAGGAACGCGCAATGCAGCTGATCATTAAAAACGGCAGGGTGATGGACCCGGGCGCCATTGACGCGCTGGCCGATATTTATATCGACGACGGAATGATCGTTCGCATTCAACCTGTGGAAAAAACCTCTCAAATATCTCCCCAAGAGGCCGCCTCTGGCTCTGTTGTTGATGCTTCTGGAATGATTGTGGCGCCTGGTTTTATCGATATGCATGTGCATTTGCGGGAGCCGGGCGAGGAATACAAAGAAACCATTGAAACCGGAATTCAAGCCGCATCCGCCGGCGGTTTCACCGCTGTTTGCTGCATGCCCAATACCCGTCCGGTCAATGACAATGCGCAAATTACGGAATATATTATTCGGACGGCACGCAGATTCGGATCTGTTCGGGTCCTTCCCGTGGCCGCCATCAGCAAAGGCTTGGCCGGCAAAGAAATGTGTGAATACGCAGAGTTGAAAGACGCGGGCGCGGTGGCCATATCCGATGACGGCCGGCCTGTGGTGGATTCTTTGCTCATGAGGCGCGCCTTGGAATATGCATCCGAGGTGGGGCTCAAGGTGATCTCCCATTGCGAAGATCCGTATCTTTCCGTGGGCGTGATGAATGAAGGGGCCAAAGCCACGCGTGCGGGTTTGACGGGCATTCCCAATGCGGCGGAATCCATTATGGTCATGCGGGATATTGCGTTAAGTGAACTTACTGGCGTACCGGTGCATATCGCCCATGTGAGCGCCAAAGAATCGGTTTGGGCGATCCGGCAGGCCAAAGCGCGTGGCGTCAAAGTGACCGCGGAGACCGCCCCCCATTATTTTACGTTGACCGAAGAGGCCGTGGGCGATTATGACACCCGCGCCAAGATGAATCCGCCGTTACGCGCTTTCGAAGACCGGGAGGCCGTCCGAAATGCTTTATCCGATGGCACCATCGATGTCATTGCCACGGATCATGCGCCTCATTCCGTTTTGGAAAAAGATGTGGAATTCGACCAGGCAGCCAACGGGATTATTGGATTGGAAACCGCCGTGGCCCTGAGTTTTCAGCTGGTCACCGAAGGGATTTTGACCATGGCGGGCTTCATTGAAAAATTATCTAAAAATCCCGCCAGAATCCTGGGTCTTGAATCAGGAATTGCCGTTGGAAAAAGGGCGGATTTGACCATTTTGGATCCGTGCCGATCGTTTCGGTATAATGTTCAAAAAGGATATTCCAAAAGCCGCAATACCCCTTTTGACGGCTGGGAATTCATGGGCAAAGTGATGTATACCGTCGTCCATGGCAGCTTGGTGTATCGCGCATGAGTCAATGTGAATCCATTTCGATGAAAGATAAGCGAGCCCACATCCTGGTGGTGGATGATGAACTCAGCATGCGGGAGTTTTTGGAATTGCTCCTTGTTAAAGAAGGATATGCAGTCACCTGTGCCGAGAGCGGCCGTCAAGCCAAGAGTCTGTTGGAAAAAGAATTTTTTGATTTGATTTTATGTGACATCCGACTGGGGGACATGAGCGGGATTGACATTCTGCGCAAAGCAAAAACCCTTTATCCCCATGTGATTGTGATCATGATATCCGCCTATGCAACGGCTGAAAATGCCGTTGAAGCCATGAATGACGGCGCGTTTGATTACCTTCCCAAGCCCTTTAACAACAACGAACTCAAGCAGACCATTGCCAAGGCTTTGAAACTCCGGACGCTTACGGATGAAAAAAAGAGCATTGACATGGAGTTGAAGCGCAATCTGCATTTCGGCATGATTGTCGGCAGCAGTCCCCGCATGCAACATATATTTGAAATCATTCGTCAAATCGCCAAGACCAAAACCAGCGTGCTGATTACCGGAGAAAGCGGCACGGGCAAAGAGTTGATTGCGCGGGCCATTCATCAGCAAAGCGACCGTAAAAATAATCCGTTTGTGGTGATCAATTGCGGCAGCATCCCGGAAACGCTTATTGAAAGCGAATTTTTCGGTTACAAAAAAGGGGCGTTCACAGGCGCCGCCCACGACAAAAAAGGGTTGTTTGAAAGCGCGGACACGGGAACGGTTTTTTTGGATGAAATCGGAGAGCTCAATCTTTCCATGCAGGTCAAACTGCTGCGCGTGGTGCAGGAACGTGTGATCCGGCCTGTCGGCGGAAACGAGGATGTGGCGGTGGATATCCGGATCATCGCAGCCACCAACAAAAAGCTTGAGGAGGAAGTGATCGCCGGACGATTCCGTGAGGACCTGTTTTATCGAATCAATGTGGTTGAAATCAAAGTCCCGCCGCTGCGGGAGCGCAAAAGCGACATCCGGGCCTTGGCCCAGCACTTTCTGGATAAATATTCCCGCCAGGCGGGAAAAGAAATCACCAAAATTTCATCTTATGCCGTAGATTTGCTTGAAAAATATGATTTTCCGGGAAATATCCGGGAATTGGAAAATTTAATCGAACGCAGCGTGGCACTGTCCACCACCAATATTATCCTTCCCGACAATTTGTCTTTGTCCCTTCATAAACGACGATGGATCGAGGGGTTAAAAAACCGGCGGTTTGATTTGGATGATGTGGCCAACGGGGTTTCACTGGACAATATATTGGAGGAAATCGAGCGCGCCTATCTTGAAAAAGCCCTCAGCTGCACCGGCGGAAACCGCAATGCGGCCGCGGAATTGCTCGGCATCAGCTTGCGTTCTTTCCGGTACCGGGCCAGCAAGCTCGGTATTGACACCTCTTCTGATTGACGTCACCCTGTGTTTGGATTCTGCCTTGTCTTGCCGTCATTGATCCGAGTATGATCAGCATTGATAATCTGACCAAAAGTTTTGGCAACCGTGTTTTGTTCGACGATATCAGTTTTCGGGTGAACCGCCGCGAACGGGTGGGGCTGGTGGGCCGCAACGGGCACGGAAAAACCACGCTGTTTCGAATCATCATGGGATATGAGACCGCGGATTCCGGCAGTGTGTCCATTCCTAAAAATTACCGCATTGCATACGTGACCCAGGAGCTCTGTTTTACGGAAAATTCAGTTCTTAACGAGGCTGTCCAAGGGCTTCCGGAAACCATGAAATCCCAGATTTGGGAAGCTGAGAAAATCCTTTCGGGCCTGGGCTTTTCAAGCGATGACATGCGGAAAAGCCCCCATAAACTTTCCGGCGGCATCCAGGTGCGATTGAATTTGGCAAAGGCATTGCTCTCCCATCCGGATCTGCTTTTGTTGGACGAACCCACGAATTATTTGGATATCACATCCATCCGATGGATAAAAAATTATCTCCGGAATTGGCCCCGGGAACTGCTGGTCATTACCCATGACCGAAGCTTTATGGACAGCATTGTCACCCATATCATGGGCATTCATCGGCGAAAAATTCGAAAACTCGCCGGCAATACGGAAAAATATTATCTTCAGATCGCCCAGGAAGAGGAAATTCATGAAAAGACCCGAGTGAATGAGGAGCGGCGCCGCAAAGAGATTGAGGAATTCATCACGCGGTTCAGGGCAAAAGCCAGGTTGGCGGGGCTGGTCCAGTCCCGCATTAAAACGTTAAGCAAGCAGGCGATTCCTGCTAAAAGAGAAAAATTCAAAAATTTGGAATTCTCATTTCGATACAAACCATTTACAGGAAAATGGATTGCTGAGGTGAGCGATCTGAATTTTTATTATGATCCCCATCACCCATTGATTCAAAATTTCTCCATGGCCATCGGCGCACAGGATCGGATTTGCGTCATCGGCAGAAACGGGGCGGGAAAAACCACGTTGCTGAAACTTTTGGCAGGGGTTTTACAGCCGGTTTCAGGAGTTGTCCGTTATCACGGGGATGCGGTCATGGGATATTATGAGCAAACCAATGTCAAGGGGCTTCAGGATCACCGCACCGTTGAAGAAGAAATCTTGTTCTCCGCGCCGGATATGGACCGACAGACTGCCCGAAACATCTGCGGAACCATGCTCTTTGAAGGAGAATCCGCATTAAAAAAGATTCACGTATTGTCCGGCGGCGAAAAAAGCCGGGTCATGATCGGCAAGCTTTTGGCCACTCCCATCAATATCCTCTTGCTGGATGAACCCACCAATCATTTTGATATTGAATCCTGTGACGCCTTGCTTGCCGCTGTGGACGCCTTTGAAGGCGCGGTCCTGATGGTCACCCATAATGAAATGTTTTTACATGCAGTGGCTGAAAAGCTCATTGTGTTTCAAAACGATCGCATCGATGTATTTGACGGCGATTATCAGCGGTTTTTGGAAAAAGGCGGTTGGGGGGATACGGAGGTTTTGCCGTTTAAAAATGAAGGAACCGAAGTATGCAATGACATCAAACTGAGCCGCAAAGAGATCCGGCGGTTGCGATCTGAACTGATTTCACAACGTTCCCGGGAATTAAGGCCCTTGGAGCTCAACATCATGGAATTGGAAAACCGGATTGATGCCATGGAAAAAAAACTCAAAACATGCCAGGATCAAATGCAAAGGGCCAGCGAACAAAAGGACGCAAAACAGATTGCAGAAATTTCCAAAGACATACATTATTATCAACATCATATTGATCAGGCGTTTGATGAACTGGAAAGAGTGACCGCCGCCCTGGATGAAAAAAAGCATTTCTTTGATGTGAAATTGCGCGAAATTGACGGCCAGGAAAATGCTTTTTCCTCCGTCTTATCCCATTCATCTTCTGATTTTTAATATTTTCAAAATATTTAAAGCGTTTTCGCGTATTGACACCTTTTGGCAAAAAGATTATCATTGAAAAAAATGAGCAATGATTCAAAATCATATATTCAGGCGATATGGGGAACCGCCCTTGTGTGCATGGGGATTGCCCTGATTTTTCGGATTCCTGAAACAATGCAGAAACTTTCCAATATTCCCCAATATGCCTCCGGCGCATGGTTTCTTCAATTCTGTATGTATGCAATGGCCGGATTGCTGATTGCCGGAGGGATTAATAAATTATATCGGTTGGTTAAGCGAATAAAATGAAAATAAAATTTATCAGACCAGGCGGGTGAAGTATGGAGACAACCAAAATCAAAACCACTACGACGGTTGTGGATGAAAACGGCGAACCAGACGTCAGGCATCTCAAATCCGAGGTTCAGTATCGCACCAAGCTTCAAGAAATATCCAACGCCATTCATGCTGCCTTCAACTTAGATGAAATTTTGATTGATTTAAAGGATGCCATTGTTGATTTAGTGGGCGCAGAACGGATTACCATTTATTATGTGGATGGGATCAAGCGCGAATTGGTTTCCCGTTTCAAATCCGGCACAGAGGTTTCTGAAATCCGGGTTCCCATTTCCAATAAAAGCATTGCAGGGTATACCGCGGCCCATCAAAAAACGCTCAATATCAAAAACGTATACGATAAAAAAGAGCTCAGCGAAATCGATCCGGAGCTGCAATTCGACGGCAGTTGGGATAAAAAGACCGGATTTTATACAAAACAGGTTTTGGTGGTGCCCATTATATTTAAATCCTTTATTCTTGGCGTCATTCAGCTTATCAACCGGAAAGCAGGCGGGCCGTTTACCAAAAAGGACGAGGAAAATGTCACTGAGCTGGCGCACATCATCGGAATTGCGCTGTATAAACAGAAAAAAATGTCTTCGGCCCGAAAAAGCAAATTTGATTATCTGCTTGAAAATCATATTTTGACGCAAAAAGAACTCAGCCGCGCCGTGGCCGCGGCCCGGGAGAAAAAAGTCCCTATTGAAAACATTTTAATCGAGGAGTTTAAAATTTCTCCCAAAGACATCGGGGAGGCGCTGAGCCGATACTATGAGCTGCCATTGATTCAATTTAATGAAAATATGCCCATTCCCGGCGAATTGATCGCAGGCTTAAAAGTCAGTTTCATGCGAAACAATGTGTGGGTGCCCATTCGAACCGAGCCAGACGGCAATATTCTCATTGCCATCAACACGCCGGAAGATATCAACAAAGTGGATGAAATCCGGGCTCTTTTTCCCAAGAAAAAAATCAAACTCGCCTATGCCAATAAAGAAGATATTTTAAAAATCATTGATTTTTTCACCACGGATCATAAGCAATTATCATCTATTGATGAGATCATCTCCCAGCTGAAAGAAGAAGAACAAGAAATCGAGGAAGAAACGTCCGCTGTCAACGAAGAGAGCAGCGTTGTCGTTCAGCTCGTCAATAAAATTATTTTAGACGCATTTGCCAAGGGCGCTTCTGATATTCATCTGGAGCCCTATCCCGGCAAGGAAAACACGCAGGTGAGAATCCGTGTGGACGGGGCTTGCACTTTATATCAAACAATTCCATATAGTTATAGAAATGCAGTCGTGTCCCGCATTAAAATCATGGCGGATTTGGATATTTCCGAACGCCGGAAGCCCCAGGACGGAAAAATCAAATTTAAAAAATACGGCGGCAAGGACATTGAACTGCGAGTGGCCACCGTGCCCACCCAGGGTGGATTGGAAGATGTGGTCATGCGTATTTTGGCCGCCGGAGAGCCCATTCCTTTGGATAAGATCGGTTTTTCAGATCGAAATTATGAACAGTTCGTCAATGCCATTTCCTTGCCGTATGGCCTTATTTTTTGCTGCGGCCCAACGGGCTCCGGCAAAACAACCACGCTCCATTCCGCGCTTTCCTATATCAACAAAGTGGAACGGAAAATCTGGACCGCCGAAGATCCTGTGGAAATCACCCAACGCGGGCTGCGCCAGGTGCAGGTGCAGCCCAAAATCGGCTTTGATTTTGCCACTGCCATGCGTTCCTTTCTCCGGGCGGACCCGGATGTCATTATGGTGGGCGAAATGCGGGACCGCGAAACCACCCAGATGGGCATTGAAGCCTCTTTAACCGGCCATTTGGTGTTTTCCACGCTTCACACCAACAGCGCGCCGGAAAGCATCACGCGGCTTTTGGACATGGGCATGGACCCGTTTAATTTTGCCGACGCCCTGATTGCCATATTGGCCCAGCGGTTGGTCCGCACTTTATGCAAAAACTGCAAACAGCCCTACAATCCCACCAAAACCGAATATGATGAACTGGTGCGTGAATACGGTGCGGAATTATTTGAGAAAAATGTGAATATTCCCTTTACCAGCGATCTGACGCTCTATCGTCCGGGAGGGTGCGAAGCATGCAATAATACCGGATACCGGGGCCGCATGGGGATTCACGAGCTGTTGATGGGCACTGAAAAAATAAAAGAGATGATTCAGAACCGAACCCCCATGGCGATTCTCCGCGATCAGGCCATCCGCGAAGGCATGACCACATTAAAGCAAGACGGCATTGAGAAAGTGTTTAAAGGCTATACGGATCTCAAGGAGGTCCGGAAAGTATGTATTAAATAGCCATGCTTCTGGGTGTCAGAAGGCGGAAACGTCAGCCGCCCCAAAAGGAATCCATCGTAAAAAAGGAGGGCGCAATGTCACATATTCATTATCTTTCCACCGGCGTGGCTGGACTGGACGAAATCTTAAACGGTGGGCTGATTCCGAATCGCTCGTATCTGGTGCGCGGCGGGCCCGGCAACGGCAAGACCACGCTTGGGCTGCACTTTCTCGCCGCCGGCGCGGCGCAGGGCGAAACATCGCTCTTTATCATGCTCGAAGAACCCGAAGCGCACATTCGCAGCAACGCACAGGCGTGCGGCTTGGACCTGAGCGGCATCGAGTTTCTGGATCTTAGCCCCTCGTCCGAATTTTTTGCCCAGGTGCAGACCTATGATATTTTTTCCCCCGCCGAAGTGGAGCGCGAACCCATCACGCAGAAAATCACCGAGCGCGTCAGCGCGCTCAAACCGCAGCGCGTCTTTCTTGACCCGATAACCCAGTTCCGCTACCTTGCCCCTGACATTTACCAGTTCCGGCGCCAGGTGCTTTCGTTCATGCGCTTTTTGATTGACCATGGGGCCACCGTGCTGTTTACGTCCGAAAGCAGCGTTGAGGCGCCCGACGATGACTTGCAATTCATGAGCGATGGCGTGATTGAACTGGAAAACAACGCACATGGCCGCAGCATCTCTGTCAAAAAATTTCGCGGCAGTGATTTCCGCCCAGGCCGACATTCGATGCGCCTGACCGCCGGCGGCATTGACGTCTATCCGCGTTTGCTTCCAGAGCAGCACGCCCGCGAATTTAGCGCCGAAAAAATCTCTTCGGGCATTCCTGCACTGGATGAACTGTTAAACGGCGGTCTTGAGCGCGGCACCGTGACCATCATCTCGGGGCCGAGCGGTGTGGGCAAGACCACGCTGGGGCTGCAATTCATGAAAGAAGCGGCAGGACGCGGCGAACGTTCGGTGGTGTATTCGTTTGAAGAAGAAATCGAAATCATGCTGCGCCGTGCCGAATCCATCAATATCCCTGCCCGCGTGATGGTCGAAAACGGTGCGCTGTGCGTGATGAAGGTCGAGCCGCTGCGGTGGTCGCCCGACGAGTTTGCGCAGGTCGTCCGCAAGCATGTCGAAGAAGAAAAAGCGCGCGTGGTGATGATTGACAGCATCGCGGGGTACCGGCTTGCCATGCGCGGCGAAGATTTGCAAGCCCACCTGCACGCGCTGACCAAGCATTTGCAAAACAGGGGGGTGGCGGTGTTCATTGTCGCTGAATCCAGTACCATTGTCGGCGATTTCAGCGTGACCGACGCCAACATCAGTTATCTGGCAGATAACATCGTCTTTTTGCGCTATCTTGAAATCGGCGGCGAGCTGCGAAAAGCCATCGGCGTGTTGAAAAAACGGTTAAGTGATTTCGAAAAGACCCTGCGCGAATTTGACATCACGCGCTATGGCATCCAGGTCGGCAAGCCGCTTACCGATTTGCGCGGTATCCTACTGGGCACGCCCGAATGGGTAACGCCGAAAGGCAAAAATGAGCCATGAACGCCTATCCCCTTCTGCTAACGGTCGACGCCAACAAGCGCAACTTGGAATTGCTGGCCCAATTTCTCGGCAACGAAGGATATAGCACCATCACTGCTGCGACCCTCGATGAGTTCGACATTGCCCTGAACAGTCCGCAGGAATTCAAACTTGCGCTGGTGGATATCAGCGGGTTTGACCGCGGCATCTGGGAACGCTGTGATCGGCTGCATGAAAAGGATATACCAGTGCTGGTCATCTCGCCCAAGCAGAGCGCCGGCATCCAGCAGGAGAGTTTGACGCGCGGGGCTCGCGGCGTGCTGGTCAAGCCTTTGGCCGTTCGCGAGTTGGTGAGGGTTGTGCGAAACTTGACAGGGTGTTGACCATGAGCAAGATTCTGTTGCTTCTGGATCATCGCGGCAACCGACGCCTGTTGATGGAGGTGCTATCGCCGCGCTATGATGTTCTAATGGCGGAGTCCGACGAAGCGCTGAATGGCGCATTTGATTTGTGCGTCGTGGACGGCGTTGCTCTCGACCGTCTTTGGGAGCGCATCCAGGCTCGAAAGCAAGCCGAACAGCCCGCGTTTTTGCCGTTCCTGTTTGTCTCTTCGAGGCAGGATGTGGGCATGGCGACGCGGCATTTGTGGAAGAGCGTGGATGAACTCATTTTCGGCCCCATCGAAAAAATCGAATTGCAGGCACGCGTTGAAATGCTGTTGGAAACCCGGCGGCTGGCGCGCGAGTTCTATCAAACAATGATTCAAGCATCGCCCGTTGCCATTGTGTTGTTAGACCGCAGCGGCCGCGTGCAGCTATGGAATCCGGCTGCAGAGCAAATATTCGGCTGGCTCCGAACCGAGGTGCAGGATCGTGTTCCTTCCATTTTTATTGATAACCAGCAAGATGCGGCGCGTTCCCTTTTTGACCGGGCGCTGCGCGGTGAATCTTTTATCAATGTGGAAGTTTGCGGAAAGAAAAAAGACGGCGCTATTATTGATATTCAGGTGTCCGCCGCGCCGCTTCGAGATGCCAACGGCATGGTCACACACATTGTGGGTGTTGTGTCCGACATCACGGCGCGAAAGCAAGCGGAGGCGGAAAAGAAAAAAATCCTGACCGAGCTTTTTCAAGCACAGAAGATGGAATCCTTGGGACGGCTGGTCGGCGGCGTGGCCCATGATTTTAATAATATGTTGTTGGTGATCCGCGGGTACTGCGACATGATGATGGACAAGCTTCATCCCGGAGACCCTCTGCTGGATGATGTCAAGCAGATCATGGAAGCAGAGAGGCGCGCTGCAGGGCTGGTCCATCAACTCCTGGCTTTCAGCCGGAAGCAGACCCTTCAGCCCGAGGTGCTGAATCTCAATGTTCATTTGGATCAGATGGCCAAAATGCTCCGTCGGCTGATCGGCGAGGATATTGATCTTCAGATCTCGCCGGCCGAAGATCCGGCTATGGTTTTTATGGATCCGACGCAGTTTGATCAGGTCATGATCAACCTGGCGGTCAATGCCCGGGACGCCATGCCCAGGGGCGGCAAACTGGCCATTGAGATTGCCAATGTGATTCTTGACCAAAAGGATGTCAAACATCATGCAGGTGTTTTACCAGGGCCGTATGTGATGATTTCGGTCACAGATACGGGATGCGGCATGGATCGCGCCGTGCTGGCTCAAATTTTTGATCCGTTTTTCACCACCAAGCCAAAAGGAAAAGGCACCGGCCTGGGACTGTCCACGGTATATGGGATTGTCAAACAATCCGGCGGGTTTATTTTGGTTGACTCGGAACCCGGCAATGGCGCGACGTTTAAGATTTATCTCCCGCAAACGCATGAAAAACCTCAGGCAAAGCAAATCCGTTCCCAAAAAGAAGAGGAAATCGGCGCCGGCAGGCGCGTTCTGCTGGTAGAGGATGAGGAGTCCTTGCGGGGATTGCTTCAAACGATTCTTTCAAAACTGGGTTTTGAGGTGTTTGCAGCGGCAAACGGCGGCGAGGCCCTTTTGCAGGTGGAGGAACAGGGCTTAACCCCCGATCTGGTGATCACGGATGTGGTCATGCCGGAAATGAGCGGCGTGGTGCTGGTAAAACGTTTGCGCAGAACCCTGCCGGATCTGAAGGTATTGTTGATGTCCGGGTATTTGGATGACACCGTTGCGCACCACGGTGCGCTGGATTCAAATATTCCGTTTATCCAAAAACCGTTTTCCTTTAGCGAGATCGCCAACAAGATTCGCCAGGTGTTAAAGGGAGGACCGATTCCGGGTTGAGGGTGTTTGGTCGGCGTCCGTGACGACATTAAACCGTTGGGTCGGCCGCCGTGCCGACCCAACCATGCGCGTTTCGTAGGGTCGGCCTCCGCGCCGACCGGAAAATACCGACACCCAAATATGTGCCACCCCAACACCGGCAGGCGCGGAGACCTGCCCGACGAAAACAATGAACACCCGCAATCGGCAGGCAGGGACGCCTGCCCTACGATATCATGGTTCTGGGTTTGCGGTTTATGGTTCAGGGTTAGGGGGATGGCAACCAACCGTTTCTGTAGGGTCGGCCTCCGTGCCGACCAAAATATACCGACCCCCCAAATACGTCCCACCCCAACATCGGCAGGCAGAGACGCCTGCCCGACGAAAACCATATACATCGCAAATCAGCAGGTGCAACGGTCTGGTTTAAGGGTTTTCTTTTTCATCGTTTTCAATTCTTAAAAAATATATATTATTTCAAAATATTATGTGATGTTA
>FWPV01004058.1_pt1 | contig 31833 bp, 31 predicted proteins | sample 2228371 | NCBI WGS metagenome assembly FWPV01 (sample SAMEA103939776, study PRJEB20133) | metagenome
TAACCTTCTTGGAAAATGGATAAAAAGGATTACCCAAGACTATGTAGAATTTGAGGATGGTGAAAAGATAGACCTAAAGAATTTGGACTACAAAATCATTAAACCTTTAATATGGTGGTGAAAGAGAAAGATAGACTGAAGAAAAAACTATGATTAAACCAAACATTTCAAAAAAGAAAGCGCCACGAAATAGAACTATTGAGTTAAACGACATAGAAATTGAACGACTCAGGAAAAAACTTATAAAAGTGAATAGATCTGTTTCGGTTGAAGAGATAGAAAATAAAACTATTTGCCAAGATGTATTTGAGGTATTAGATTATTTACCAGATAAATTTGTTGATTTGGTATTTGTAGATCCGCTATATAACCTTAATAAAACATTTAATTTAACCTCATTCAAAGAAATGGAGTCTGATAAATATGAGAGATGGCTTGATTCTTGGGTAAGTAAGATGATTCGTTTATTAAAACCGAAAGCATCTATTTATATTTGCGGGGATTGGAAATCGTCAGGGACAATTTTTAATGTTGCAAGAAAATATTTTAAGATACAGAATAGGATTACTTGGGAAAGAGAAAAAGGACGTGGAGCAAAAGCAAATTGGAAAAATTGTTCTGAAGATATTTGGTTTTGCACCTTCTCTAAAGATTATTATTTTAATATTGATGCTGTTAAGTTAAAGAGGAAAGTTTTAGCACCTTACAGAGACGAAAAAGGTAAACCAAAAGATTGGAAAGAAGAAGAAAATGGGCGATATAGAATTACCCATCCTTCTAATATTTGGTTTGATATTACTGTTCCTTTTTGGTCCATGCCAGAGAACACAAATCATCCAACACAAAAACCAGAAAAATTAGTTGCGAAAATTATTTTAGCAAGCTCGAAACCGGGAGACATGGTTTTTGATCCTTTTTTAGGCTCTGGAACTACTTCGGTTGTTGCTAAAAAATTAGGACGTAGATATCTTGGCATAGAAATAGATGAGTATTATTGTTGTCTAGCGGAGAAAAGACTAGAAATGGCAGAAGAGGATAAAGCTATTCAAGGGTACTCAGATGGGGTGTTTTGGGAAAGAAATACCCTGAATGATTAAAATTATAATAAAAAAGGCAATTTCTTGATTAGAGAATTTGCAAAAGAGGGGAAGGTTATCTATGGCTGAAAAACTTAAAATCACACCTGCCAAAGGATGCCCAATGCTTACCTGGGTAGGGAAAAAACCATTAGATTATGTAAAGGGCTTTCCTGCTCAGTTAGTAGAGGTATTTGACCCTTTGAATACTGGTAAAGTTATTCATACCCCAACCTATGATGAACTAAAAGACAACTGGCAGAACCTTTTATTTCACGGTGATAACAAAGATGTCTTAGCAACACTCCTTGAATTAGGTTTTAGAGGTAAGATTGACTTAATCTACATTGACCCACCATTTAAAAGCGGTGCAGATTATGTGAGAAAGGTTGAATTGAGGGGATTAAAAAATCTTGGACGAATAGAGGAAGATGAAGCATCAGTTTTACAACAAACGATGTATTTTGATATATGGAATAATGATACATATTTGCAGTTTATGTATGAGAGGCTAATGTTATTGAAAGAATTATTGAGTGAGACAGGAAGCATATATGTCCATTTAGACTGGCATGTGGGACATTATGTGAAGATAATAATGGATGAGGTGTTTGGGCAGGAGAATTTTAGGAATGAGATTGTTTGGAACAAAGGATTCCGAGGCACAGAGTCCAAAAATATTTATCAACATGCGCACGATATTATTTTATGGTATTCAAAAGGTGAAAATTATGTTTGGAATCATATAGGACAACCATATAGAGATGAAGATATGAAGCGATATAACAAAATAGATGAAGAAGGCAGAAGGTATGCTTTAATAAAAAGGAAAAGAACCGATGGGACAATTTATTATGGGAAAACTTATCCTAAAGAGGAAGGTAAAAGAATCGATGATGTTATAAGTCATGTAGCGATAATGGCCTCTACCTCTGGAGAACGCACTGGTTTTGAAACACAAAAGCCTGAGGAATTATTAGATATATTTATCAAAGCATCATCCAATCCCGGCGATATAGTCCTTGACTGTTTCATTGGCTCTGGAACAACCGCAGCGGTTGCACAAAAACTTGGAAGAAGATGGATTGGATGTGATATAAACAAGGGAGCAGTTCAGTTAACAAGTAAAAGATTGCAGGGGATAATCCTTGAGCAAATAAAAAATAATGAGACAAAATATCCATCTTTTTCGCTTTATAAAGTCAATAACTATGACCTTAAAATTTTGCAAACCGAGGCGATTGAACTTGCAGTCCAGCATATTGGGATTCAGAGAACAAGAACCGATGTATTCTTTGATGGAACATTAGGAAAAAATCTCGTAAAGATTATTGACTTCAATCATCCCTTAACATTACTTGACTTGCAACTCCTTCAAGATGAGCTAAAGAAAAGACCTGAGGAAGACAGAGATATTGTCATTGTTTGTCTTGGTAAGGAACTTGCGATTGACCCCTGGATTGAAGAATGGAATAAGAAACATCCGGTAAATAAGATTAGGGTCATTGAGCTAAAGACCGACAAGAAGTATGGTAGTTTCTTAATCCACAAACCAGCATCCGCAAAGGTAAAGATAAAAAGAAAAGGCAACAAAGCAATAATTGAAATCCGAGACTTTATCTCACCAACGATAATTGAGCGTTTGAATCTTGATAATAGACTCTTCAAAGTAAAAATCCCTGATTTCAGGGCTATGATTGATTGTGTCTTGATTGACAATAACTATGATGGCAATACCTTTCACATTGTGTATTCAGATGTCCCGGAAAAGAAAAACGATTTGGTTAAAGGCAGATATGAAATAGAAATTCCTCAGGAGAAAACCAGGGTAGCGGTAAAAATCATTGATATGCTCGGCGAGGAGGTTTTATTTGTTGAAAAAGTATAGATTTATAAAATCCGCCCCTGACCAAAGATTTTCCGGAAGGAGATAAGGTCTCTCTTAAAAAATCTTTTATGAGATCTGGTTATGAGATATAAAGAAATCCAATGGTTTCCAAGGGAAATTTTGGCAAACCTTTGGTTTATCCCACCCCAAATCCCAATCAGCCGGCTCCCTCTTCCCCAAAGACCGAAGTTTTGTTATTCCTTGAGTTGGAGGTTAAATTATTCTACCTTATTTATTAAAGTCAAGCGATTAGCGCATCAAGAGAAACTTCCCTCCCTTTTGATAATCGGGGGTGAAGAATTTATAAAAGTATATTCCCTCTGGTAGCCTTCTCTCTCTCTCATCCCGACCATTAAATCGGAAAGAATAGACCCCCGGCTTCTGATGAGGGATAAAGAACCGCCTCACAATTTGCCCACTAAGATTATAGATGAGAAAGGTAACATCCGACTCGGCGGCAAGAGAGTAGGTGATTTTCGTCTGATTAGAGAAGGGATTGGGGCTTATCGGAAAGAGCCTGGTCTTTAAGACCATATTTTTTATTGGAAGTTTCTCCTCCTTCATCCCGGTTACTGGGGCCTCAATCACCCAGAAGCCAATCGTGGCAACCAGGTTAGAATTTTGGATAACCCCAACCGCGGGCTGACCGACCGAAACCATAGCCGCTAAATTCTCCGCTGTCACCCTCATCCCACCGTTAGACACAACATTCCAGTCGCAGCGGTATTGGGCAAAGGTAATTGAGAGAAGACCAAGAGAAAAGAGCGAAAAAATGATTCTCTTTTTTATCACCATAAATCCCCCACTTCTTTATCTTTGTAAAAAGATTGGGTTTTTCATCGCCTCGTATCTTTTTTGCGCCTCGGGAGTCAAGAATTGGAATCTACTCCCATAACCCATCTCATCCAGTTGCCCTTTGGTCGTGACCAAGAAGTCTTCGTCCAACATCCGACCTCTTAATCCCCCTTCCTTTTTCTGCTCAACCGGCATCAGGATTTTCGTTATCTCCGCCGACCGGTCCTTTCTCTCCCCGGTGACCATCCAGTAGACCTTTGTTCCCGGTTTACCACCAATCACAAACCGATTTCCCAAAACCTCTTCCGCAACATAAACCTCCGCGGTGCCGACTCCAGTCAGTTGGATGTGTGGATTGCGATTGAGGGCGGAGAAGTAATCGGGCAGATAAACTACTGCTCTACCGTTCTCATTAAGGAAGATACTCCCTTCGTAGATATTTCTCATCTCCGGACTTTCAACGAAGTAGTGGTTTAGGATTTTGTTCTCGGGGTCAAGGGGGTGGTCAATGGTGAAGGTGCCGCTGCTTTTGGCTAATATCCCGACTCTTGTCTGACCAGAAGCGGTTGCGGTCTGACCATTGAAGGCAGAGGAATTGGTATAACTGGAAAGGACGACGGAGTGATTGTTAGTAGTAAAACTGTAATAACCGGCTGAGGTATCTCCTCTTCCCCCAGCCACTGTGGCATAATACAAGGCGTAGTTGGAGTAACCGCCACCGATTGTCGCACAAGGACCAAGCGCTAAATTATTACTACCACCGCCAATTGTGGCACAGGAATAAGGGGCGATATTCTCATAACCCCCCCCAATCGTCGCACCACCTCCCAACGCCTCATTTCCGCTGCCGCCACCAATTGTGCTAACGTTGCCGGCTGTATTATATTGACCACCGCCAATTGTCGCATACTCGGAGGTGGCGAGATTCTCCTGCCCCCCGCCAATCGTTGTCCAGAAACCATTCGTGGCATTTCTGTCACCGCCGCTAATCGTTGCATACCGACCTCTTGCAGTGTTGCCGAAACCACCGCCAACCGCAGCATAGCCTCCATTGGCGGCGTTATACTGACCACCGCCAATTGTCGCCCAGGCACTTTCCGAACCATTTTGGTCACCACCACCAATTGTGACGAAGGGGGCGTAAACGAAATTATTTAGCCCGCCGCCAATTGTTCCGTATCTTCCTCTTATGATGTGTCCCCGTCCGCCACCAATTGTCGCATTTGTGCTCTCCGCCGAATTGGCTGAGCCTCCGCCAATCGTCGCGCCTCTACCACTGGCTAAGTTGGAGGAGCCGCCACCAATCGTTGACGAATCGCCACTGGCGTTGTTATAAGCACCACCGCCAACCGTCGCGGAATGACCACCAGCCTGATTATTCCGACCACCGCCCACCGTCGCGGCGGTGTTAGTGGCCGCGTTATTATTACCACCGCTGATGGTAGCCGAAGAACCGAAGGCATCATTGTTGCGTCCGCCACTAACCGTGGCGGAAAGGTTATTGGCATTATTATTAAAACCACCGCTCACCGTCGCATAATCGCCGCTGGCGGCATTAGCTAATCCCCCACCCACTGTGCAAGAGTAATAATTTTGACCAGAGGCGCCGGTTGTGCAGAGGACACCGAAATTGGTATGGGTGAAGCGATTATTCCCGTAAAGAATATTGCCCGAGCCACCCCGGGCGATACCAAGTTGCCGAATAGTAAAGAGAACTGAGTCCGGTGTCTCTCTCACCCAAGCATTATCCCCACCAATGAGGTCATTGGCTGGTGCCCAAGTAGTCCCACTCCACTTCAAAACCTGACCCGTCGTCGCCCCCATCTGATTTATGTCCCCACCAAGAATCGTTCCATCCTGAATCTTCGCACTCGTCACCGCATTGTTGGCGATTGTCAGCGCCCAAGTGCCCGAGACATCGCCCGAGCCGGTAACATCACCGGTATGGGTTAAGGTATGAGTATGGGGTCCAACAGTCGGTGTCTGCCAAGTTGGTGGTGTAGAAGGACCGGTTGATGTTAAAACTTGACCCGCAGAAGAACCAGTCGGATTTATCTTCGTTAAAGTGACATTCGCATCCGCAATCTTTGTCGTTGTCACCGCATTGTCCGCAATCGCTGGGTTGGGATAATTTCCAGTCAAATCACCACCCGCTGTCCCAATTGGCAAAGCATAATTGGCACTATCCGCCCTCTTCGCCAGATAAGAATATCCCGAACTGACTATCCTAATCCTCGGTGCCATCGCTGGATTCGGATTCACCTGCATCTCCAAATAACAGTTGCCATCAATCGGAATATATGGAATCGGAGTGATACTTCCTAAAAGGGTATGAAATAGACCGCCTCGGGTCTGGATTGATTGGGTCTCACTCCAATAAGCGGTCCCACCGGATGGGACATTAAAGAGACGGAAGGTTATTGAATAAGTTGAGTCCGGAACTGGGTTGCCTTGATCATCGGTCAATTTCCCTTGGTAGGAGAGACTCCTTGGGATTTGGACATCTTCAGCGGCCGAGGTTGGGTTTTGGAGACTCAGGTCTATTGGCCGGAAACTGGAGAATTGGGAAGGATTGGCAAGAGTTAGAAAAGATAAAAAAATAGAAAGGAAAGTGATATGGTAAGTCATAATTCCCTCCCTATTCTATTTTTGACAATATAAAAAATTTAATAATTTTGTCAAGACCTCGGTTTTCGGCAGAGATGCCTTGAAAAGAGGGTTTAAGTCCTGAGTTAAAATAAAGATTAAACTTTGAATTTGGGAGAGACGTAGGTCTTGAATTAGATTTTGGATTAGATTTCCCATTAAGCCATTTATTAAACCTTCCCTTAAACCATCAATTAAACTCTTCCTTAAACCCTTATTTAGACCTTTCCTTAGATAAATCCTTAAATCTTTTCTTAAACCCCTATTTAGACCTTTCATTAAATTAAGGATTAGACCCCCTGTATCGCTCCCCCCTTTTTATAAAGATAATCCCCTCTTAAACCAAGATTATTTTTAGACTTCGCTTCTGAAGCCCATTTAAGCCCTATATAAATATAGAGTAAAAAAGGTGCCAAAATCTTACACTTGATTTTTAATTATTTTTAAGTCTTTGATTATTAAGAACTTATTTTTAAGGAAAAGCGGTGCTTTTTGCCTAACCTTTCGGTAGTTAGGGAGCACTTAAGGCATAAAAAATAGAAAAAGAAAGGAGGCGGTTTGCCCGCCTCCTTTGCTCTCTTTTTTAGAAAACGGGTCTACTTAAGGATGACTTTCAAACTGGAGTGCGTATTTTCTGTTTCTAAGCGACAGAAGTAGATGCCTCCGCTCACCTTCCGCCCTTCGTTATCGGTCAAGTTCCAGTTGAGCGTATTCTCACCGGGCTTTCCCTTACCCGAATAAAGGGTCTTAACTAACTGACCACTTATATTGTAAATCGCGATTCTAATCAAAGAAGAGTTGGGTAAGTTATAATCTAAGGAAACCGAATTGTTGACGGGGTTGGACGAACGGAGAGTTAGGCGGGGTGCTTGAAGCAAACTTGGCTTTTCACTTTCCAGACCCACACCGCCACCAAGCATCCAGGCCAAGGCGTTGTGATAGACTAAGACCCAATCACCGCGGCGTGGTCCATTCGGATTATTGTAGTAGCCGGGATAGTTGTTGATGCCAACGACCTTATGATTTTGGCTCACCGCCACATAGGGTTTATTGTCTCGCCACTTGGCAATGGACTCCGCACCAGCTGCCCAGGTCAGTTGGGAGCGGTAGATATCGGCCACAAAGTTCACCCCCTGCATAATCGGATGGGAAGAGAGATACCAACCTAAGGAATCATAATTATGAACGTTAGCCCCATTGACAAAAGTCGCATAAGGACCGGTGGTAATTCGCCCTTGGATGTGCCAACCAGTGGTGTGGGCAAAGGTGGCGAGAATGACCACACCACCAGCATCAACATAAGCGGCCAAGGTATCACCAAGGGCGACCGGATTGTAGAAGGTGTTGTTTGAGAAGCAGATGACTCCGTCATAGGGTAAGAGTTGAGCCAGGGTTGGCGTTGCCGAGTAAGCGGAGAAGAGTTCGGTGGAATCACCCAAAGCCCGCAGACCATTCCGTAAGGAATCCGGTGTGCCTCCGGCATCAGAATAGACAATCAATGCCCGAATCGTCTGAGAGGAGGTGGTCGTTGCCCGGATTGTGTCGTTATTCCGGTTGGCATCTAAGAGGTTGTGAAACATCGTCACATAATAGACCGTTCCCACTGGACCAACCGTCCAAGCGGGGAAGGTGAAGTCACGGCTGGTGTTAGCCGGGACGCTGTCAATTGATATCGTCTGGTTATAAATCGTCATACCCGCGGAGTCAATCAAACAAAAGGCTTGAAAGTTTCTCTCGGTATAATCCGCACTCGTCAAAATGATTCGGGGGATAAAGGAACTATTGGCTCTTACCCGAGGACCGATATTCATTCCCGTGGTCGCAACATCGTGGACTTTTGTTGTCACTCCCTTTCTTAATGTATCATCGTGTCGGTTTGTATCCGGGGAATAGGTGTGATAGGCGGTGATTTGATAAGTGACACCACCAGGACCGGTGTTCCAGACCGGAAAGTTTAAGGTCTCCACTTCCGCGCTATCTAATTGGGGAATGGTTAGAAATTGATGGTAGACGCTATTCCCGGCGGAGTCAATCCAGAGGTGAACCGGGATATTATTCTCTCGGTAACTCCCAGAATTGACGACCACTACCCCAGGTGAGACCGGTGTCAATGGGTCAATTCTATCGGGTAGATTTAAGAGGCGTGCCAAGGTGATATTGTGTTGAGGACCGGGCATTGGGGTGCGATTGAGGGCGCTATCACAGACCAATCTTCCGGCGCCAAAGAGGGAGTCTTTTCCTGGTCTCCCCAAGTCAACGCAACCGAAATTTTCCAAAATTGAATCTATCGCTCGGGGGGTGAGGTTTGGGTTCTTGTCCAGCATCAGGGCGATTGCCCCGGCGATATGGGGTGTGGCCATTGAGGTCCCCTGCCAACCCGAGACATAACCGTTATCGCTCTGATAATTCAAAGAGGTGATATTGACCCCCGGGGCACAGATATCCGGGTCGGTCAGTCCGGGTGGATAGACATAATCATTCCAAGGCGGAACATTCTGCCAGGTAGAAGGACCAGTAGACGAGAAACTGGCTAAGTTATCATTCACATCGGTCGCCCCAACCGAAATGACACAAGAAAGCCCACCCGGTGAGCCATTCTGAGGATGAGGATAAGGTGGTGGGCAGGCGCCCGGGATTCTTAAATTGTTCGGTGTCGCACTCCGTCCCTCATTACCTGCGGCAATGGCAAAGGCAACACCCGCGGCTAAGATATTCTCACAGACCGTTCGCCAAACCGCCTTTCTCGGTTGCCAATCTGGGTCCCAGCCGATTGACATACTGACCACATCCGCCCCATTGGTTGGGTCTCTTGGTGGCGAGACGCAGAACTCCATCCCCTGCATCGTCTGACGCTCACAAGCGGTATCCGGATAAGGAGTGTGGATATAGGCATCAATTGCCGCAATCAACAACCTCGCCCTCGGAGCCACACCACAGGTGTCACCAGCACTCCCATCCGAACAAATCGTTCCGGCGCAATGGGAGCCGTGTCCATGCCAATCAAGGGGAGTTAAAGAATCATAAGGCGAAGGACCTTGATGACCGGGATACTGAAATTGATAAGAGGCAAAATTGAAGCCGTGATTGGGATAGGCGGTAGAGGTCCAGAGGTGATTCCGTAGGTCATAGTGGGTATATCGGACACCGGTGTCAACGATACCAACGACGACACCCTCCCCGGTATAGCCCTGCTGCCAAACCTGTGGTGCCCGCACCTTCGTAATATTCCACTCAATCGCATCCTTGGGCGCCACCTCTCGCAAATCCTTCGGGTCGGGCAAGTCAATCGGCACTCGGTCGTAATAGATGAAGGCAACCTCTTCCCTCTGGTCTAACTCCTCAATCACCTCCTTTGTCGCATAACAACCGACCATATTACAGAGCCAGAGGGAGACGATATTTGAGACCTTGCCTTCAACTTCTTTCTCTCTTAAATAACGAATAATCGCTCTCTGTTTCTCTTCGGAGAATTGGCGAAGGACTCGGGCGACCTCCGCCCTTCTTTGCGGCCGGGGGAGTTCCTTAACTAAGGAAAATAGAGTTTGGATTGGAAACTGGTCCTTTAACACGATATTAACCGAGAGTTTAGTCTCTAAGTCAGCGTTTGCCATCCTTTCCGAGAGAGAGGGTTGAATTAAGGCGAAGGTGAAAAGCGGGAAAAATAAAAAAATAAAAAGTCTTGCCCTTTTATCCATATCTATCCTCCGGTGAACTTCCCTAAACCCCAAAAAACCTTTCTTGGGGAATGGAAATATTCACACATCTGAATAATACCTTAAAAGGAGAAAGAGTCAATACCTTATCACCCAAACCTTTTCTTAACGGGTCAATCTCCTGAGCTAAGGGGTAGCCGAGCAGAGCTGGTAATCAATCATAACTTATTCCCCCCTTAAAATCATAGGCATTACCCTCTTGTCGGGTGAGGCCCAATTTTAGGCTAATTTTTAATTTGCCGAACTTTCCGCTATATCCAAAAATCATCCTCTCCATACTCCAAGGGATGTAGTTATTCTCTTTGTAGGTCTCGGGCTCAAGATGGTAAAAATCTATCCCTTCTTGACTCTCAGTTTTGTAGGCCTGAAAGGTGAATTGATTGCCAAGATAGAAGATGCCAACCCGACCGGCTAACTTAAACCCCCGTTTCTCTTTTCGGTATTTATCCTCAACCCCAAAAGAAAAATTTAATTTGGGCGAGAGTTCATAGCCAACCTCCAATCCGCCGCCGCTCTTTTCCTCTCCCGGATAAATCTTCCCATAGAGAGAGATATTTAACCCCTTCTCGTTGGTTTTAAATTCCAGTCTGAGCCTTTTGGGTAGAGAGTCGTAGAGGAAGTTAGTCTTTGTATTGTAAGATAGAGAGATATCGCCGGAGAAGAATTTAAAAGTAATTTTTGTGGCTAATGTTGTGTTATCTAACTTTGGTGAGAAATTTGGGGAGTGGCCATAAAGATTAAAGAAGTCTTCCTTCTGGTAGGTGAGGGAAACTTGATAACAAATCGGACCCCAAGGCGAAAAGACTTGAAAAAGACCTCCCCAACCCCCGGGGAAGGTCTTGCCGAATTCAAGTGCCAAAAATTGTCCTAAAAACTCTTTCTCCCAAGAGAGAGCAAAAGAGAGAAGGTCTCTCCCGAAGGCAAAAGAGGCGTTGTACTTACTAAAGATGGCCGATAGGCAAATGGAAGACGAATCCCCGGCCGCGGAGGTCTCTTTCCTTCCCGCCAAAAACAGACCGAAGGAAGTTTCCCTTAACTTCCCCTTAGCCGAACGGGAAAGGGAATCGTTATGCCGCCCGGAGTAATAAATTTTCTTCACGATCCCGTTTGAATCAAAGAGGGCGGAAATCCCCTTAGCCGAGAAGAAGAAACTGCCGATAATCTCTTGCCGGGCAGAACCTCTTCTTAGAGAGAGGCTTGCCCCCCGAAGGTAATGGGTCTCGGCCGCCAAGCGCAGTGGTTCTAATATCTCTTTCTTTCTTTCCGTCGGGTAAAAACGGGCATAAGGTCGGGAGAAGTAAATCCTTGGCTTATTGGGAAAGAAATCACCAAAAAGAAATACTTTGTCTTTTATCCTCTGAGTAAAATTGAAAGAGGTAAAATCAAAGAGACCTTCTCCTCTATCCATCTCGGTGAGGAAGTGAAAAGATAAATCCTTCCTTTGGAGAGAGAATTGGAGCCAATTATAGACGCCGGCGGAGGAAAGGGAGTTGCGCCATTTGAAGAGAGAAGAAATCCGGTTATCATCAATAAGAGAAAAATCTTCGGGGATGATATCTTCGCCAATCACGAACTCCTCTTTATAGATCTCATCCGCCACGATTAAAAAAGATAAGATTAGTAAGGGAATGACCACGAGAAGTTTATTATGTGATACTCCTTCAACCGGTAGTGCCACCTCAAGGAATAACCAAGAGAAACCTTGGCTAAGGGGAGGGAAAATCCGAAGGCGAAGAGGACCGGCTCGGTTGAGATGCCAAAACCAAAGCTAAAACCCTTTTGCGAGGTGAATGCCTGGCGAAAGCCACTGAAGAGGAAGCCAAGGCGCATCGTCTCCTCTTTTCCTCTCTCGTAATCAAAAAAGAGACAAAAAGAGGAGGAAGTTCTCTTTAGGAGAGAGGATAAGCCCAAGTTAAAGGTGAGGGGCATCTTTTCCCCAAACTCGGACTTCGGTTGATTGAGATTAAAGAGGCAGAGCGAGATTAAAAATGGAGGCAAGGCATAGGTGAAAGAAGGGCTTAAGGCGAAGAAGAAGTCCTTTTCGTAGTTTAAAATTGAGAGGGAATAGAGAGAGAAGAGAACACCCGAAGAGAATCGCCCCGAAGATATAAAGCCTTTGCTCAAAGAGAAAGTCCATTCCCCATATCCCGGGTGGCGGAGAGAGGAGAGCGAAAGACCAAGCTTTAATCTCTTTAAGAAGGCGTCACCTCTTAAATATTTCAATTCTTTCAAGTTGTATGGTTGGGTAAAGGTGAGGGAGATACCGCCGTTCTCCATTTCCCCCATTAGGGAAGGGTTGAATGAAGCGACCACTCCGATATCGGCCACTCCGCCCCGAGCCAGAAGGAAAGAACTTAATCCGCCGGTCTCGGAAAACTCAAAGATAGAAAAGAGATTGAAAAGGAAGATAAGAGACATAAAAGGGAAGAGTAATAAAACTTTCCTTGTTTGTCAATTGATGATGAGTGAACCTTTCCTTTTCTTTGAGGATACCCAGATGAGTCCAAAATTTGGCAAAAAGAGAGAAAAAGATTGAAGGTTAGATTAAACACTTGACTATTTTGGGAAATACCTTATAATTCTCGTCTTGACATCTCTTTAATTTTGATTAATATTGAGAATAATCTATGGCGAGAATTTTGGGTATTGATTTAGAGGATAATAAGAAAGTTTTATACGCCCTGCCGAAGATTTACGGCATTGGGTTATCTGCCGCCAGAAAGATTCTCTCGGTGACTAATGTCTCCTCGGAGAAGAAGGTGAAGGATTTGACCGATGACGAGTTGACGAGAATCCGAAAGGAGATTGAAGCCAATTATAAGGTTGAGGGTGTTTTACGAGCGGAGGTGAGTAGCAATATCAAACGGTTGATTGAGATTGGCGCCTATCGGGGTTTGAGGCACCAAAGGGGTCTACCGGTTCGGGGTCAAAGGACACGGACGAATGCCCGCACCCGAAAGGGTCCACGCAAGACCGCTGGGGTAATTAAGGTAAAGGGAGGTTCCGGTGGCAAGGGTTAAGACAAAGAAGAAGGCGCCGATTTTAGCCGTCGCCCACATCCAATGCACTTTTAATAATACAATTGTGACAATTGCCACCCCAGATGGCAATTGTCTCTGCTGGTCCTCCGCTGGTCGGGTCGGTTTTAAGGGAACAAAGAAGGGAACTCCTTTCGCCGCCCAACAGGCGGCGGAGCAAGCCGGTCGGGATGCGGTTTCAATGGGCGTCAAGAAAGTTGAGGTCCTACTCAAAGGTCCGGGTCGGGGGCGGGAGGCAGCGGTTCGGGCCTTACAAAATGCCGGCTTGACTATCGTCTCCTTACAGGATGTTACCCCAATCCCTCACGACGGCTGTCGTCCCCCAAGAAAGAGAAGGGTGTAATATGGCAAGGTATACCGGTCCGCGGTGTAAGAGGTGTATTCTCGTTGGAGAGAAACTTATCTTAAAGGGCGAGCGGTGTTTATCCGACCGGTGCCCACTCCATAAATGGATGAGAGGCGAAGGCGAGCGAAGAAAGTTATCGGTCTATTCGGTGCAACTGCGCGAGAAGCAGAAGGCAAAGTGGATTTATGGGGTCTTAGAGAGACAGTTTGCGCGGTATTTCGCTATCGCCCAAACCCGGGATAATCCCGGCGAGGAAATTCTCTCCCTTCTGGAACGACGTCTGGATAATGTTATCTATCGCCTTGGTCTGGCGGTCTCGCGCCCGCAGGCTCGGCAGATGATACAGCACGGCTGGTTTTGCGTGAATAAGAAAAAGGTTACCACCCCTTCCTATCTGGTGAAAGTGGGAGACGAGATTTCGCCTCGGGAAAGAAAGACCGAAGAGATAAGTCGGGTTTTAACCGAGAGGGAGGTGATAATTCCCGATTGGCTCGCTTTTGATAAAGAGAAATTAACGGGAAATGTCCTTCGCCTTCCCAACGAGGGAGATGTTAAGGATGTGAAGGTCAATCCAAAGTTGATTATTGAGTTTTATTCAAAATGAAACTAAAACCATTTATTTTACCAGAGAAGATTGAGGTGGAGGAGAGGAAGGAGAATTGTTATGCCCGTTTTTCCATCGCGCCTTTTGAGAAGGGGTGGGGACATACGATCGCCAATGCCCTGCGGCGGGCACTCTACTCTTCGGTCCAGGGGGCAGCGATAACTCAAGTTCGGATTCATGGGGTTAGCCACGAATTCTCCACTATCCCCGATGTCTTAGAGGATGTGCCGCAGATAATTCTGAATTTAAAGAAGATAAGGCTGGCTTTATTCTCCGAGACACCGAAGACCTGCTATCTCTACGCCCGCGGCAAGGGGGTCTTTAAGGCTAAGGATATGACCATCCCGCCCGAGGTCTTAATTGCTACTCCGGAGAGAGAGATTTTGACGATTACCGATGAGAAGGGCGAGGTTACCATTGAGATGAAAGTGGAGAATGGTCGGGGTTTTGTCCCTCTGGAGCGCCTCAAAAAGAAGGAGAGCTCGGTGCCAATCGGCACAATCTTCCTTGATGGCTCCTTCTCACCGGTGCGAAGGGTTGGCTTTACCGTGGAGAATACCCGGGTTTTAGACCGGGGTGATCTTGAGAAGATAATTTTAGAGGTGGAGACCGATGGCACCCTCTCACCCGAAGAGGCGCTTATCCAAGCGGCAGCCCTCATTCGGAATCATATGGAGGCGATAATCCCGGTTGAGAAGTATCCCCAGTTTGAAGCTGCGGAAAAATTTGACCGGGAAAAGGAGCGGTTAAAGGAGATACTGGCTAAAGACATCTCCGAGTTGGAACTCTCGGCCCGGGCAACCAATTGTCTGAAGAAGGGGCGTTTTAAGTCAACCCACGAGAAGGTGAATGTCAATACGATTGGGGATTTGGTTCGGCTCACCGAGAAGAGCATCTTAGATGTGGAAAACTTAGGCCAGAGGACACTGGCGGAGTTGAAGCGGGCTTTAGAAGGTTTGGGTCTCTCCTTAGGGATGAACCCGGACGAGATTCTTGGTCAGTCCGAAGGAGAATAATTATGCGACACCACCGGGCGGTGAAGAAGTTGGGCAGAAAGAAGGCACACCGGAAAAGCCTTTTGCGCAATCTCCTGTGTGCCCTGCTCTCCTTTGAACGAATAAAGACGACCTTGGCTAAGGCAAAAGAGACGAAGAAGTTGGCGGATAAAGTGATTGCCCTCGCCCAGAAGGACACGCTCGCCAACCGCCGCCAAGCCCAACACCTCCTTTTGGATAAGAAGTTGGTGAAGAAACTCTTTGAGGAGATTGCGGTCCGCTTTAAGGACCGGACCGGTGGCTACTGTCGGATAATCCGGACTGGCTTCCGCCCCGGGGATAATGCGGAGATGGCACTCATCGAATTAGTGGCAAGAGGAGAAAAGAAATGACCGGGCAAAGGAAAGAGAAAGGAACTAGAATTCCATAATTATGTTCCGGACAATTCTAAAATCTAAGATTCATCGGATTCGGGTCACAGATAAAAACCTCTACTACGAAGGTAGCCTAACGATTGACGAGGAAATTCTGAAAAAGGCGGATTTAATGGAGGGGGAGATGGTTCAGGTGGTGAATATCACTAATGGGAATCGCTGGGAGACTTATTTGATGCGGGGCGAAAAAGGGAGTGGGGCTTGCATCTTGAATGGTGGCACCGCCCGGTTGGGAGAGGTCGGGGATGAGTTAATCATCCTCTCCTTCGCCCTGATTGATTCCGCCCAAGCAAGGAGGTTTATACCTAAGAAGGTATCCCTTGATGAAAAGAATAAGATTGTAAATGACCGCAATTATCTTAGCGGCGGGCAAAAGTAATCGGATAAATCTCTCTCTCCCCGAAGAAAAGAAAGAGGAGTATCGCTTATGGTTAGAGAAGAGTTGGGGGGTGAAGGAAGGTCTCGGGAAGGATTCCTCCTTCCCGAAGGTCCTCCTCCCCTTAGGGGAAAAACCGGTCATCATCCATCTCTTAGAAACAGTTCAAGAATTTGGTGGGGAGAGGATAATTGTCGTCCTTAACCCTAACTACCCGATAACGAAAGCGGTAATTGAGAAAAACTGCCTCTTCCCTAACTTAACCTTCGCCTATCAGGAAAAACCCTTAGGCACTTTGGATGCGGTTTTGGCTTGTGAATCGCTCTTAACCGAGGAAGAAGACATCTTGGTCCTTTGTGGTGATACCCCTCTCTTAAAATCCGAGACACTCGCTGGGCTCCGTTCTCTCTTCTATGGAGAATCACCTGATTTGGTCCTTTTGACCGCCGTCTTAGAGAACCCCTTTGGTTATGGTCGGATTGTGCGCAAGAAAGATGGGATTAGAATTGTAGAAGAGAGAGAGGCGCCCGAAGAAGTGAAGGAGATAAAAGAGGTCAATACCGGGGTCTATCTCTTCAAGTGGAAGAAGGTTCGCCCACTCCTTTGGCTCTTGCGAAGAGGCGAATGCGTGGCGCTGGGCAGGGAAAAGAGAAAGCGGAACGCCCCCAAGGAGTATTACCTAACCGATGTCGTCCAGCTCTTATCCGCCCGGGGCGGAAAGATAAAGACCGTTACCGTTAACGACCCAAGAGAGACTTTAGGTATTAACACCTTGGCTGATTACGAAAAGGTTAGAGAACTTTTTAATCTTATTTACCCTTAAGAGTTGAAGAAGGTCTTCTTCTTTCTCTTTATCGCCCTCATCGCCATCGTTCTCTTTTTGGTGAAAGTGAGGCTTAAAAAGAGAGAAAAGGCGACCTTTGATTATCGCAAGATAAGAATTGAGTTAATCAATTGCTCCGGGAGATTCGCCATCGGTAAAGGGGTGATGGAATCTCTCCGGCGAAAAGGCTTTAATGTCTATGGTCCGTCCTTTGATACGGTCAAGGTCTCAAAGACCCTTATTGTTGATCGAAAAGACGAAAAAGGACTTTGGGCGGAGTTAGTCGCTAAACGCTTAGCCGTTGAGCGGAAGGGAGGGATTTTTAGGCGAAAGGTCTTAATCCGCCCAGAGGTTAAAGCGAAGATTAATCCCGACCCCTTCGTTGACTGCTCCATCATCCTCGGTGAAGATTACAAAATCTTTTTCCCAGAAGTGGAACTGAATAGGGAAGGGGAGAGGTGATGCCTTCTTCGGAGAAGGTATTGGAGAAAGCCATTCGCCTCTTAGGGGAGAAGAAGGCGGACGACCTGTTGGTCCTAAATCTAAAAAGGTTCTCGCCAATAACCGACTATTTTATCATCGCCACCGCCAATTCCTCCACCCACGCCCGCTCCCTGGCCGATGCGGTGGAGGAGGCAATGGAAAAGGAGGGGATTTATCTTCATCACCGGGAAGGCTATCAATCCGCCCAGTGGATTCTCTTAGATTACATTGACTTTGTCGTCCACATCTTCTTAAAAGAGGTGAGGGAGTTTTACGGTTTAGAGCGACTTTGGGGTGATGCCCCGAGAGGAATATGAATTTTCCCCAAGCCCCGCCCAATAGGGGTTTCCACTCGTCTTGCGGAAAAAAGCCACCTGTTTTTTTCTCTGTCACCCCCTTGGGGAAAATTCAAGGCGAAAAAGGGAGGGAAAGGTGATTCGGGATAAAATCTCTCAAGCGATTAGACAGGCAATCGGCGAAATCCCTCCCGGTCACGAGATAGAGAAAATTAAAGAAAGGAAATTAGGGGACTTCGCTTCTAACCTCGGTTTTCTCTGGAAGAGAGGAAATCTGAAAGAAGTCATCCAGGAGTTGAAAAGAGACAAAGACTTTGCCAGTGTTTGTTTGGTTAAGGGTTATCTCAACTTCCGCTTCTCCTTAGATTATCTCCGCAACACCTTGCCGGAGGCAGCCAAAAAGGATTTTGGTCAGAGCAATTTGGGAAAAGGGGAGAAGGTCCTCTTAGAGTTCATCTCGGCGAATCCCACCGGACCGCTTTCCGTTGTCCAAGCCCGGGCCGGGGCTCTAGGAGACGCCTTGGCCAGAATCCTCACCGATTCCGGTTATCAGGTGAAGACCGAGTATTATGTGAACGACTGTGGAAGCCAAGTTGATTTACTCCTCGCCTCTCTCTTAGAACGGATAAAGGAAGCAAAGGGCGAGCCCTTCTCAATTCCACCCGGTGGTTATCCCGGGGAGTATTTGAAGGAAATCGCTGATGAGATTTTAGAGAAAGGGATTGAGGACAAGAGAGGGTATCTGCTCGAAAGAATCCTTCGGGGGCAGAAAGAGTCCTTGGCCAATTTCCGGATCCACTTTGACAACTTTGTCAAGGAGAGTTCAATTAGACCAAAGGTGAAAAGTGTCTTAGCGGAATTGAAGGAGAAGGGCTACACCTACGAGAAGGAAGGTGCCTTATATTTCACCTCTTCCCGCTTTGGTGACCAGGAGGACAGGGTTCTAATCACGAAGGATGGGCGCTATACTTACTTCGCCACGGATTTGGCTTATCATAAAGACAAGTTGGAGCGTGGCTTTTCTCGCCTGCTCAATATCTGGGGACCAGACCATCACGGTTATATCCCGAGGATGAAAGCCGGCATTGCCGCTTTAGGCTTTGAACCAGAAAGGCTCACTATCCTCATCGCCCAACAGGTCTCTCTCCTTCGGGGAAAAGAGACGGTGAAGATGTCAAAGCGGGGAGGTGAGTTTATCACCCTGGATGAGGTCTTGGAAGAGATTGGTCGGGACACCTTAAAGTTTTATCTCTTGATGCGACACTTTTCCCAAGGGATTCAATTTGATTTGGAATCGGCGAAGAGAGAGACAAAAGAGAACCCAATCTATTATGTCCAGTATGCCCACGCCCGACTCAATAGTCTATTAAAGTTCGCTAAAGAGAAGGGTTATGGTCAAGAGCTGGCCGAAGACCAAACCCTTCTTTTCTTGGGAGAGAAAGAAAGGGACTTAATCCTCTCAATCCTCTACTTCCCGGATATGGTGAAGATGGCAGCGGTAAGTCTGGAGCCGCATTTTATCACTTATTACCTAATTGACCTGGCCGAGAGTTTTCATAACTACTACGAAAGAGAAAGGGTAGTGAGTGAAGATACTAAATTGACAAAAGCCAGATTGGTCCTTTGTCGGATTTTAAGAGATGTTTTTAGAAAAGGACTCTCCCTCTTAGGGATTGAGCCAAAAGAAAAGATGTAAGGGAGGGAATTTGAAACTATCTGTCTTATTAAGAAAGGATAGGATAAACCTCGCCTTGCGGGGTCGGAAGAAAGAAGAAGTCCTAAGGGAGTTGACGAGTATGGTGAAGGAGGGTGAGGAACTCAACTCCATCCTGGAGACGCTCTTGAAGAGAGAGGGTTTGGGTTCTACGGGTATCGGCAAAGGGATTGCTATCCCCCACTGTCGTTCGCTCTTGGTTGACAAGTTAGAGGTCGCCGCTGGTTATGCGGAGAAAGGGGTTGATTTTGATGCCTCAGATGGTAAGCCGGTCCGGCTCTTCTTTCTCATCATCGCCCCACCCCAGGATATCGGCAACCAATATATGCTCACCTTGGGTAGAGTGGCGATGATTTGCCAAGAGTTGATCAAGAAGAAGAAATTGGTCATCCCCAAGACACCCGAGGAGTTTATCCAAATGATTAAAGAGATTGAGGAGAAGGTGCGATGAAAAAGACCTTGGAACTTTTGCGGGCCTTGGAAGAGTTTGATATGACCCTCAAAGACTTGGAGCGACCGGATTACAAAAAGTTGGGCTTTCGGGTGGAGAAGAATATCGTTGACTTTCTAAAATCGGTTGAGAGCGAGCAGGAGAAGATAAGGAAGAAGCTAGACAAAAAGATTCTTATGGAGTATGACCGGATAAAGAAGCACTACGGAGAAAGGGTAGTCGTCCAGGTGATTCGGGACTTCTGTGGCGGTTGCTATGTGAAACTACCATCGGAGATTGTCAGTCGCTGCCAAAGGGAGATCCTCACCTGCCCCCATTGCGGGCGCTTCCTCTACCGACTGAAATAGGCCTCCCGCCCCCGCCTCCAGTTTGTTCACTTCCGGTAAGAAGTTTGACGTTTTTTCTTTCGGTTCTATAATTGAAGGTATGATAAGGCAATCTTTTATTTGGGTCGGGGTTATCTCTCTCTTCTTAATTCAAACCACCCCGAAGAAGTCAATTCTCTTTCTCATTGCCCCAAAAGACTTTCGTGATGAGGAGTTTAAGATTCCCTTTGACCACTTAAAAAAGTTGGGTTATGAGCTAACGGTCGCCTCTTATGACACAACTCTAGTTACGGGGATGTTAGGAATGAAGGTGAAACCCACCAAAAGGCTTGTCGAAATTGACACCAGTAAATTCCACTGTCTCATTCTCATCGGTGGCTCGGGCGCCAAGGTCTTTTTTGATGATACCACCGTCCATCGTTTAGTCCGCCACTTTGCCCGAAAGAAGCTGGTTGCCGCAATTTGCATCTCCCCAATCACCCTCGCGCGCGCTGGTGTCTTAAGCGGGAAAAAGGCAACCGTCTGGAAAGACCCCTCCCTCATCAATGAATTGAAAAAACTCAGAGTAAAATACTTAGCTAAGGACGTTGTCCGCGACCAAAATATCCTAACCGCAAGCGGTCCGAAGGCCACCAAGAAATTTAGTGAGGAATTAGAAAAGGCTTTAAGGGAGTGAAGAGATAAGTTCCTCCGCCCAGTAGTTTAAAGGTTCGTTCTTTTTATAGAAGACCACCCCTTTAATCTCTCCCTGCCCTTGCCATTCCTCATAACTCTGAAAGAGTTGGACGAAGTTGGTTAAATCTAACTCCACTTGAGTCAAGCCCTCGGGTTTGGCTAAAAGGAAATGGCAGTGGAGGAAATTATCCACTTTTGACCAGTCAATCTCGGGGAGGAGGCGGAGAAAGCCAAACTCACCATTTTCGTCCTGCAACATCACCTCCAACTTTGTTCTCTTTCTCTCATCAGAAAGAAGAAGGGTGAGGTCACTTCGCAAATCAGCGGAGTGGAGAAGAAGTTTTAATATCTCTTTCTCTTCGGTGGAGAGAGAGAATCGCAAAGGGAAAGAGTATTTGGTTAATGTCCCTTTGAAGATTTGGCATCCCACCATTTCCTTAAATATCTTCTCCTCCCTCGGATAATCTCGGGTATAGAAGAAGAAGGCGAGGTTATGACCGATGCCCGAAGGAATCGTATAGTTATAGATTATCTCAAAGAGATAAGGAATTTTCCCAATCAAATCTCTTTTTATTTCTTCAAACGAATCGCACCTCCCGACCGCCCAGGCTAATTGCCAATCCCCACCTAAGAGTTTAGGCGGAAAAGGGACCGCCACCAGCCTCTTCAAGACCCCACCGGTAAAAAGCGGACTCAACTTTTCTAAAGATTCTCTCTTTTGGTAATACTTTTGACTTCCCCTCTCCAACTCCTGCAAAGAGAATATCTCTTCCTTAGAGAGAATCATTCTCTCCTCCCTTTTTGGCCACCACCATCACCCTTGTTGTGTCGAAAGAAGGCTTCCTAAAAGTCAGGTGATGGTAGAAATTCACCTCGGAAAAACCAACCTCCCTCAAATACCGCTCAAAGACCTCTAACTCATAGCCGCGCTCCTCATGCCTCTCCTCAAAAAAAGAGAGCCCCCCGGACGAACCCTTCACCCAACATCTAAGATGGAGGGTGGAGATCTGTTTCTCCTTATCGTATTCATTTTGCCAATGAGTGAGGAGATTTTCGCTCTCCCGCCAGAGGGAGTGGTTATCCCAAACCTCCTCTAAACAGAAGATGGTATTAATATCAAAGGTAAAAAGACCTCCCGCCGAGAGGGAAGAGAAGACAGAGGCAAAGGTTCTTCTCAAATCTGTCTCTTCGGTTAGGTAGTTGATTGAATCATAGAAGGAGACGACCGCGTCAAACTTCTCCGCAAATTGGAAGTCTCTCATATCCCCCTCTCTAATCCTTAAATTTTTCCCCAGGCCTTCTCCCGAGACCTTCTTTCTCAATACCGAAAGCATTGAGTTTGAGATATCCAGACCGGTCACCTCATAACCCTGTTTCAATAAAATGAGGGTCGGTATCCCAGTGCCACAGGCTAAGTCTAAAACCCTCGCCACCGGCACCTTCTCCTTCTGCCAGATTTTAACCACATAATTAACCCAACTCGGATAGTCCACTAACTTCTCCATAAACTCATCGTAGTATTCGGCAAAAACCTCAAAAGGGAGAAAGACCTTATCCGCCATCTTTACCCCTCTTCAAAAAAGTGATGAGAAAGAAAGCGAAGAGGGTGACAACGAGACCAATCGCCAAGAGAAGTTCCCTTTTCGGAAAGTAAGTGGTCAACTGCCCAAGGATAAAGGCGAAGAGTCCGAAGAAGAAGTGTAAAATCCATTCCCGGATTGAGAATATCCTCCCCCTTATCTCTAAGGGCACCGCCTGTTGGAGGATTGTGTCCCAAGCGATAAACAGGGGGGAGATGAAGAGTCCGGCCAGAAAGGCCAGAAAAAGAGATAAGGAGAAGGAGCGCGCGAGAGAGACGAAGATGGCGAGGAGACCCAAGGTGAAGAGGCAGATTATGACCATCACCCTTTTTTTCAACTTATGACCAAAAATCCCATAGGAGAGCGAACTTGCGATTAGACCGATGGAGCCAACCCCACCCAAAAAACCGACCCCTTTGGTGCCAAGACCAGAAGTGGCCAGACCCGTTTGGATTATCGGGATATACAAGACAAAAACCCCGGCGCCCAATAAGACCAGAGCCAAGACCTAGACGAAAGTGAAAGTAACCGGCGGAAAAGAGAGAATGAGGGAATAGGTCTCTCTCAGATTGGTCAAAAGTTTAGCGGTATTGGTAGAGGCGATTCGCCAAATATCTCTCCCCCGGGTAACCAAAGATTCTCTTTTTCTCTCGGAAGTTTGAAGAGGAGGACGGAAGATATAAAAGAGGACAAGCGCCGAAACAAAATAAGTGAGTGAGTCAACATAAAAACCAGCACTCCAAGGATAGCGGATGCCGAAATGCGACCAGACCCTGAGGTCAACGATTATCCCACCCAAGAGAACCCCCAAAAGGGTTGCCACCCGACCGATAAAAGAGATAAAAGAATTAGCGGACAAGAGCCGGCGGGGGGCGACTAAGAGGGGAATGACCGAAAGCCGCGCGGAATTAAAAAAGAGGCCAAAGAGAAAGACAAGAAAGGCAACCAGATAAACCAAAAAGAGATTGCCAACTTCTAAGATGAGGAGAGGGATGGAGAGGACCAAAAGCGCCCGGGCCAAATCACAAATGACCAAAATCTTTCTCTTATCCCAGCGGTCAACCAAAACCCCGGCGAAATTACCAAAAAGGATTGTCGGCAAAGTAATAATCACCGAAAGATAAGAGATCCCCTTTGATGCCTCCCATCGGTATTTTTGGGAGAGAAAGGCAATCATCGCCAAAAGGGCCATATAATCAAGCTTATCGCCGAAAAGGGAGAAGGCCTGAGAGAAGGCAAAGAGAAGGAATTTTTTGATGCGGAAGAGATTAAAAAACTCCCCTTTCATCTCTCCTCGCCCTTGGCCGAGTTCACTTGTTGAGTAGCCTCTGGTAAAAGAGTTCAATCTTCTTCCCAATCCTCTCCCAAGAGTAGGTCAATGCCTTCTCTCTCCCCGCCCTGCCCATTCTCTCTTTCTTCTTTTCATCCTTTAAGATCCGAAGCACCGCCTCGGCAATCCCCTTTGGTGAGCGTGGCTCAACCAAAAGCCCATCCTCTCCATGACTCACCACCTCCCGGTAACCCGGGATATCTGAGGCAACCACCGGCTTACCCGATGCCATCGCCTCCAACAAGATAATCCCAAAACTCTCGCAATCAACCGAAGGGGCACAGAAGATATCACAGGATGAATAATAATAATGAATCTCTTCGGGCGGGATAGCACCACAAAATAAGATATTATCTTTTACTTCTTCATCAATGTACTCTTTATAGGCGTAGCCCAAAATCCCAGCGCCAACGACCAAAAGGAGGCAGTTGGGAAACTCCTTCTTAATCAAAGGTAGAGCCCAGAGCAGATATTTCAAGCCTTTCTTGGGTTCAAATCGGCCGACAAAGAGAAGCCTCGGGCCTTTGTCTAAGAATTGGGGAAGAGGGGGGGTCTCGGGTGAGAAGTGATTCGGGTCAATGGCATTGGGGATAATACAATACTCACCCGGAAAGTAACGCTTGGTTGCCTCCATCGCCGCTTGGGAGACCGCAATTATCCCATCCAACTTTCTAAAGTAAGGTAAAAGGAGAGGGCGGAAGAGGGTGTAACCCTTGCTCTTCTTGTAGTAGGAGTGGAGGGTGATTAAGTTCTTGGCCTGGGAGTGGCGCAGAACCAAAATTGGTAAGGTCGGCGCCAATGAGCCGTGGATATGGATAATGTCAAAACCAGAAGAGAGGACTTCTTTCACCTTCTTTCCCAGCCGGACGCCAAAGGCAACCGTTGCCCAAGACTTGTTAGACCTGATGACAATTGAGCGACCAATCCGATAGACATCTTTCTCGTCCGGACAATAAATCCGGCCATCAAGAAGCTTGCTCGTGAAATTGGCGGTCAAGACCTTCACCTCGTGTCCCAATTTTCTCAACTCCCGGCTTAGGTTGTGGATATGGACCGGAATGCCACCGATATGGGGAAAGTAGACATCGGAGACCATCAGGATGCGCATCTCAGGAGAAATTAGGTCTCAATCAACTCCAACTCCTTGCCCTTTCCTTTCTCCTTTGCTAAGTTATAGACCCGATAAGCGGTGACCAAATCCTGAATTCCCAAACCGGTTGAGTCAAAGATGGTGATGTCGGTCTCTCTCTCCCTTCCCCTTATCTTTCCGCAGACCAATTCCCCCAATTCCCCTCTAATATCTTCCTTTTTGAGGATACCCTTCGCCAAAGGGACATTCACCTCTCCGGAATGGAGCGCCTGCTCCCAGTCGTCAATGAAGACCTTACCCGCCAAAAGGATCTTAGGGTCTAACTCCTCTTTACCCGGGGCATCCGCCCCAATGGCGTTGATGTGACAACCGGGTTTTATCCAATCCGCCTTGATTATTGGCTCCCGAACCGGGGTTTGGGTGCAGAGGATATCAGAATCCTTAACCGCCGCCTCTAAGGAAGGGGATATTTCAATCGGCACCGAGACCATTTTTTCCATCTTCTTACAGAAATTTAGCATCACCTGAGGGTTAATGTCAAAAATCTTCACCTTCTCAATCTTTGCTACCGCCAGAATCGCTAAGAGTTGGGTCTCCGCTTGGACGCCAGAGCCAACCAGAGAGAGTATCTTCGCCCCGGGACGGGCGAGATACTTAGTAGCGACACCCGATGCCGCTCCGGTGCGCATCGTCGTTATCCAGGTTCCATCCATAATCGCGTAGGGGGAGCCATTCTTGGGGTCAATCAGAATAATCGTGGCCATCACCGTCGGCAATTTGTAAGTCTCTAAATTCTTCGGATGGACATTAACCACCTTCACCCCGGAGATGTCCAGCGAAGGAATATAGGAGGGCATCACCCGGATGTCTCCGTTATATTTCTCATAGAAGAGGTAGACCTTCGCCGGCATTATCACATTATTTAACCCCTTCTCCCGGAAGGCGGATTCGGTTGCGGACAAGGTGTCTTCCATTGTCAGGACTTCTCTTATCTCCTTCTCACTTATGAATAAGACCTTCATCTTCTCCTCCTATTTAATAATTAAAGAAAGACCCTTAATTCCTCTTCTCTCAAATCACCAACCCCGACAATTGAGAAGGTTGGTTTTAATAACTCTTTTCCGAGAAAGTTGACGTCTTCCCAACCGACCCTCTGATACCGAGATAAGACTTCTTCTAAGGTCAAACTCTCTCCGAAGACTAGCTCTAACTTCGCCAAGGAGAACATCCGATGGAGGGGACTCTCCTGGGAGAGAATAATTGCACTCTTGGTTAAGTTTTGGGCAACTTCTATCTCTCTTGCCGAAAAGCCTTCTTTCCAACTCTTCTCTAAGACCTCCTTCACCAAGGTGAGAGCCTTACCCACATCCTTCTTATGGGTGACGAAGTAAATCCCAAAAACCCCGCAGTCGGAGTAGAGGTCGGCAAAGGAGGAGATTTGATAGACGAGCCCCTCTTCCTCTCTCAATTTCTGGAATAGTCGGGAGGAGACCGAACCGCCCAAGGCGGTATTTAGGACCGAAAGGGGGTAGCGATTATCCGAAGGGTAAGAGAAGATGGGTCGGGCGAGAATGAGATGGGCACTCGCCAAATCCCGGCGCCTCTCCACCCAAACCGAAGGGTCATTAAAATTTGGTCTTGCCCGCATCCTTTCTTTTGATTTCTGATCATTGGTCTTGACACCCGCCTCATATCCTTTCGCCTTCAAGCGGAGGAGGTCAAAACCTTCACCGTTGCCGCCAGTGAGGACAAAGAGTATCTTTGAGGACTTGCCTTTCGCTACGCCGTCAGTTTTATAGTTATCTAAAAAGTAAGCCAAAATCTTTTCCCGGGTGAATTCCTTTACTGTCTGGTAGGTCCCGGTAATTGGTGAGCCGAGGGGGTGATTTGGGAAGAGAGAACGAAAGAGGAGAAGGAAGACACTCTCCTCCGGGTCTTCCTCATCTTCCCTTATCTCCTGGTAGATGACATTCTTCTCCTTCTCCATCTCCTCTTCGGGAAATACTGGGGAAGTGACAATCTCAATCAAGAGTTCTAAGACCTCCTTGGTGAAATCCTTTAAGAAGCGCCCATAAATCCCAGTTACCTCCTTAGTGGTGAAACCATCAATATTGGCGCCGACCGATTCCGCCGCTAACGAGATTTCCTTTGCGGACCTTTTTCTCGTTCCCTTAAATAGAAGATGCTCAATAAAATGGGTTATCCCACTCAAACCAGGGTCTTCGTCTCGGCTCCCCAAATTAAAGAAGACCCCTAGGGCACAAGAAGGGAGATAAGGAAAATCTTCGGCGAGCAAGGTGATACCGTTCACCACCTCCTTCTTGACCTCTCTCATCTCTTGTCTCTTGCCTCTTGCCTCATTGACAAATCAATCCGACCCGCCTCATCAATCCTAATCACCTTCACCTTCACCTTCTCTCCAACCCGCACCACTTCCTTCACATCCCTTACCCGATGTTCCGCCAACTTGGAGATATGACAGAGACCTTCCTTTCCGGGTAGGATTTCAATGAAAGCCCCAAAAGGGGTAATCCTCTTGACGACCCCGGTATACACCTTTCCCACCTCCACCTCGGCCGTGATGGAGAGAACCATACTCCGCGCCTTCTCCACATTCTCCTCTTTTGGTCCGGCAATTTGCACCGTGCCATCGTCATCAATACTAATCTCAACCCCGGCCTCATCAATTATCTTCCTGATCACCTTTCCCCCAGGTCCAATCACCTCACCGATCTTTTCTTTTGGGATGGTGAAGGTGATGATCCGGGGTGCGTATTCCGAGACCCGGGCTCTCGGAGCGGGCAGGGTCTTACTCATAATCTCAATGATATAAAAGATTCCCTTCTGCGCCCGATTTAACGCCTCCTCTAAGATGTTAAGACTAACCCCGGAGACCTTTAGGTCTAATTGCAGACCGGTAATCCCCTGCTTTGTCCCGGCCACCTTAAAGTCCATATCACCGTAGTGGTCTTCCTGGCCCAAGATATCAGTCAGGATGACATAATCCTCACCCTCTTTTACCAACCCCATCGCCACCCCGGCGCAATGGGTCTTAATCGGCACCCCGGCATCCATCAGAGCCAAACAGGCACCACAGACCGTCGCCATTGAAGAACTACCGTTTGACTCCAAGATATCCGAGACAATCCTTATCGTATAAGGGAAACCGGCATTCTTCTCCAAAAGCATCTCTAAACTCCGCTCCGCCAAGGCACCATGACCAATCTCCCGGCGGGAAGGACCACGCAAAGGCTTCACCTCCCCAGTGGAGAACGGTGGAAAGTTATAGTGGAGCATAAAGCTCTTCGTCGTATCCCCGGTCAAGGCATCAATAATCTGCTCATCCTCCTTCGTCCCCAAGGTGACGACCGCCAGACACTGCGTCTCCCCCCGGGTGAAGAGGCAACTGCCGTGGGTGCGGGGAAGGACCGAAACCGCACAAGAGATTGGTCTTATCTCCTCAATCCCCCTTTGGTCAATCCTTTTCCCTTGCGTCAAAATCCGCCTCCTTGTGTCCTTTCGCAAAATCTCTTCGACCGCAAGAGAGATCTGAGCCTCTAAGTCCGAAAGGTTAGAGAATTCCGGTGTCAACTCCTCCTTCAACCTCATAAATAGGGAATAGAGATATTCCTCCCGCTCCTTCTTTCTTGGAATTTCGTTTGCCTGCCAAATCTCTTCCTCCCTCTCCTGAATCTTTCTCTCCAAATCCGCCGCCAAACTCGGAAGAGGTAAATCCACCTTCTCCCGACCCGCCAATTCAAAAAGTTCCTCCTCCAAAGAGACGACCTCCCTTATCACCCCTTGGGCCAATCGGAGCGCGGTCATAATCTCGGCAACACCCACCTCTTTCCCCTCTCCTTCCAACATAATAATTGAATCCTTTGTTCCCGCTACGATTAGATTCAAATCCGCCTCCGCGAAAGAAGTGACCGGTGGGTTGATAAGAAAGTCCTTGCCAAACTTACCCACCCGACAGGCACCGACCGGAGAAGAGAAGGGAATCCCAGAGAGCAAAAGAGCCGCGGAGGCGGAAATGATGGAAAGGAAGTCCCCGGGGTTCTCCTGGTCAAAGGAGAGGAGGAGAGAGATTATCTGGGTCTCATAAGGAAAACCTTTTGGGAAAAGGGGGCGGAGTGGGCGGTCAATCAACCGGGAAGAGAGGATTTCAAAATCTCTTGGCTTACCCTCCCTCTTGAAGAAACCGCCTGGGATCTTTCCCGCCGCATAAGCCAACTCCCGATAATCACAGGTCAGAGGGAGGAGGGTGACATTCTTCACCTCACCCCGCCGGTAATTGGCGGTCGTCAAAACAACTGTATCGCCATACCGACCGAGACAACTACCCTCGGACTGCCGCGCCAGACTGCCGGTCTCTAAAACGAGCCTCCGACCACCGATTTCTCTTTCTACCTTAATCATCTCTTACTCGGACGAAGAGAAGCTCAACCCCTAAGTTTCAACTTCTCAACGATTCTCAGATACCGGTCTTTGTGATGCCTCTGAAGGTAATTGAGGTGGCGACGCCTCAGATTCACCAACTTAATCAGACCAATTCGGGAATGCTTATCATTCTTATGATTCTTCAGATGCTCCGTCAACTGATTTATCCGCTCGGTAAGCATTGCAATCTGAACCTCCGGGGAACCGGTATCCGTCTCATTAATCCGAAAGTTTTCAATCAACTCCTTCTTCTTATCCTTAGAAATTGGCATCATTCCCTCCCTTTCCATTCTAAGCTAATCTCCGTATAATAATCTAGCTCTCCTTCTCGATCAATTAGCTTTATTAACCCAACCTCCTTCCCCAACCAAAATGAGCCACTAATCTCATCCCGAAAATAGTCAACCCGCTGGGTATCACTAAACTTCTCTCCCTTCACCCACACCGTATCCCTCCCTTTTGCCCAACCTTGATAGGGGAAATCTTCCTCCCGAATCAACCAGAGCCAAGGAAGCGAGAGATACCAACTCTTCCCCTTTTCAAAGGGAAGCAAAAGCAAAGTCTCCGCCACCGCCCCCAGTGAGTCATAATAAAGGATAGATTCCTCCTTTTCCGAAAAATAGATGGTGTCAACTAAGGTATCGCCCTCATCCGAGAAGATGAACTTAATTAAGGTCGGATAGAATGGGTATCCGCTCAGGGTATCCCGAGCCAAGACCTCAATCAAAACCAGACCGCTCTCTACGGTATCAACTTCCCCTTCATCCACATCCAACTCCTGCCAATCGTAGACCCAACTCTTTGAAACCGCTAAGGGAAAATAAGGGGTCTTAAAACCGACCTCCCTTTTACAACTCAAAACGAGGCAAGTGAGGCCAAGAAACCAAATCTTTCCCGTCATATATTTGACATTATAAGGCAAAATAGATTTCTGTCAATTGCGCCTTGACGCTTCTCTAAAGAGAGGTTAAATTAGAGAGAATGAGAAGGCGTGTCTTCTGTTTAATGTCCGGGGGGGTTGACTCCTCGGTCGCCGCCTATCTTTTGCGCTCCGCCGGCTACGAGGTGATTGGCCTCACCCTCCTCATTTGGCAAGGCGAGGGTCGGCTCTGCTGTGGTGACCGAGCCTTATTTGACGCCCAGGCTTGTGCCAGCCAAATTGGCATCCCCCATTACCCAATTGACCTAAGAAAGGAGTTTTATGAGAAAGTGGTTCACGACTTCCTCAAAAATTATCTCTTGGGAATGACCCCTAACCCCTGCGTTGAGTGTAATCGCTCAATAAAGTTCGGTCTCATCAGAGAGAAACTAAAATCAATCTTTGCGGACAAAGATGCCTATATCGCCACCGGTCATTACGCCCGAATTGAAGACCTTCGGCTAAAAAGAGCCAAATCCCGAAAAGATGACCAGTCCTATTTCCTCTATTCCATCCCCAGGGAGAACCTTTCCTCAATCCTCTTCCCCTTAGGCGACTATACCAAAGAAGAGGTGAGAGAGATTGCCCGAAAGAATGGACTCATAACTGCGGAGAAGGAGAAGAGTCAAGAAATCTGCTTCATTCCGGATAAGAGCTATGCCCAATTCATCTTAAAAATCGCTCCCGACTCCGCCCAGCCCGGTCCAATCCTTGACAAAGAAGGGCGAGAGATTGGAAGGCATAAGGGAATTATCTTCTATACCCTCGGTCAAAGAAAGAGAATCGGTCTAGCCAAAGGCAAGAGGCTTTATGTGATAAAGATTGACCCACCCAATAATACCCTAATCGTCGGCGAAGAAGAAGACGCCAAAAGTGATGAACTCTTCTTCCTCCCCACAAACCTATTTTTTCCTATCCCGGATGGAACCAGACTAAAAGCAAAGGTGAGACATATGGATAAAGAGAGTTGGGCCATGCTCAAAATCTTAGAAGGGGGACGCCTCCATCTCAAATTTGAAGAGAAGAAGTGGGCAATCACCCCCGGTCAATCGGTTGTCCTCTATGATAACGACACCGTCTTAGGTGGTGGGATTATCCTACCCTCACCTTAAATAAGAAGACCAAATTACATTTCAGATTAGAATTATCAAAAATAAGTTCTTAATAACCAAAGACTTAAAAATAATTAAAAATCAAGTGTAAGATTTTGGCACCCTTTTTACTCTATATTTATATGGGGCTTAAAGGGCTTCAGAAGCGAAGTCTAAAAATAATCTTGGTTTAAGAGGGGATTATCTTTATAAAAAGTGGGGAGCGATACAGGGGGTCTAAGGCAAAGTTTAACCTTTGGTCTAATTTAAGGTCTAAGAAAGAGACTAAAAAATAGTTTAAGTGAAGGTCTAAGTTTTAGCCTAAACCTTTATCTAAGTGAAGGTCTAAGTTTTAGCCTAACTTAGAGTTTAATCCAGAGTTTAAGTGAAAGTTTAAGGAAAAGCCTAATCTTTAATCTAAGCCCTTATCTAACCAAAAGTTTAAGCCAAGACCTAATATTCCCCTAAATCGCTTCTTAACCGGAAGGGGAAATATCTCTCCCCTTCTTTTAGCACCAAATTTTCAATTAAGTCTCTAATTTTATAAGACTTATTGGCTTTGCCTTCAATTTTCCCCTCCTTACCCCCTCTATCGCCTACCAAATGCCTAAATTAGCCACCTGTGGTGTTCGGGGACATCGTCCCTACAAATGAGGTCCTTACTAAACAAATCTATTTCATCCAAAATTACCGGCGCCAAACTA
>FWPV01004059.1_pt1 | contig 31827 bp, 24 predicted proteins | sample 2228371 | NCBI WGS metagenome assembly FWPV01 (sample SAMEA103939776, study PRJEB20133) | metagenome
CGGTTCCGGCGGCGCCGGCGGCAGCGGCGGTCAGGTCCTGGTTAATGTCGACTCCAAGATCGAAACCGGGAACCATGACTCTCAGGGCATTCTGGCCCAGAGCATCGGGGGCGGCGGCGGCAGCGGCGGCTGGTCCATCGCCGCGGGCGGTTCGCCTTCGGCAAACGTCTCCGTCTCCCTGGGCGGCAGCGGCGGCTCCGGCGGCAGTGCCAGCCGGGTGGAGGTCGCCAGCGGCCAGAAAATTTCCACCCAGGGCAGGAATTCCCACGGCATCCAGGCCGAGAGCACCGGCGGCGGCGGCGGCAACGCCGGGTGGTCCATCGCCGGGGACCTGGGGGCTGCGAATGTAGGGGTCGCCATCGGGGGCAAAGGCGGCGGTGGCGGCAGCGGCAGCGCTGTGGTGGTCAAGAAAACCGGTGACATCGAAACCTCCGGCGCAACGGCACACGGTATTTTGGCCCAGAGCACCGGCGGCGGCGGCGGCACGGGCGGTTTTTCCGTCAGTGGCGGAGCTGGGGCAATAAATTTTTCTGTCGGCCTGGGTGGTCAAGGAGGTTCAGGGGGGAAAGGGGGCGATGTAACCATCGCAGAATCTTCCCCTGATGGCCATCTCATCCAAACCCGGGGGGTCGGTTCGTATGGGATTCTAGCCCAGAGCACCGGCGGCGGCGGTGGCACGGGCGGTTTTGCGGTGAGCGGCAACCTGGGCGTGGTGGGAGTAAGCGTTGCCTTGGGGGGATCCGGGGGCTCTGGGGGCAACGGCGGCGAGGTCACCGTCAATAATGCCGGAGCCATCGAAACCTGGGGGGGCCTAAGCGATGGCATTCTGGCCCAGAGCACCGGCGGCGGTGGCGGCGCCGGTGGGTTTAGCGTAGCGGCCAGCGGCACGGTGGCCCCTCCCGATCTGGGCGGCGGCTCGGTGACGGTCAGTCTGGGCGGTACGGGGGGAAGCGGTGGAAAAGGCGGCCAGGTCAGCCTGACTCATAATGGGTCGGTAGCCACTGCCGGTCTTCTTTCCTCCGGCCTGCAGGCCCTGAGCACGGGTGGCGGTGGTGGTAAGGGCGGGTTCAGCGTCAGTGCTGGCGCCAGTATAGCCCTGGGAAAATCAGCGAATGCGGCGCTTGCCGTCAGCCTGGGCGGCTCCGGGGGCAGTGGCAATAACGCTGGAGATATTACCTTGACCGGGGGCGGCAAGACACCCTCGGTAAGTACCAACGGACTGTTATCACCCGGGATCTCGGCTGTGAGTACCGGCGGGGGCGGTGGCTCCGGGGGGTTTTCGGTGGCCGGCGCCCTGGCCATGAACCCGGGTGGCAGTGGCAGCAGTGTGGGGGTCAGCCTGGGAGGCAAAGGTGGCTCCGGAGGCAAGGGTGGCAAAGTCCAGGTCAAGCTGCAGCCGGACAAGGATAGCGAGAACTATGTCATTGCTACCGAAGGGGACGGGTCCCCGGGGGTCGTGGCTATCAGCCAGGGCGGCGGCGGTGGCATTGGCGGTTTCAGTGTGGCTGGCACCGGGCAGTTGTCGTCCAACGGAGGCACGGTCAGTGTCAGTCTCGGCGGCAACGGGGGCGACGGCGGCGATGGCTCCAGCGTTGACTTTTTCGGCCGGCGCTACGCCATCAACACGGCCGGCAGCAACTCCGATGCCATACGGGCCCTGAGCAGCGGCGGCGGTGGCGGTCATGGCGGGTTTTCCGTGGCCGGCTCCCTGTCTCTTAGCAAAAGTGTGAGCGGCTCGGCAGCCGTCAGCCTGGGCGGCCAAGGCCGGACCGGCGGCGACGGCGGGGCGGTTACCCTGGAAGGCAGCGGCTCCGTGTCCACCGAGGGCGATAATGCCAAGGGCATCGTGGCCAGCAGCGTGGGCGGCGGCGGTGGTGCTGGCGGCTTTTCGGTGGCCGGGGCTATTGATATCTCTGGTGGGACTAATCCTGCCGGCATCGCGGCCTCGGTGAGCCTGGGCGGTTCCGGGGGGCAAGGCGGCCAGGGCGGCCCGGTTGTTTGGCAGGGGGCTGGCCCGGTGACCACCAAGGGGAATAACGCCACGGCCATCCTGCCCAGAGCGTGGGCGGCGGCGGTGGCGACGGCAACTTCAGTGTCGGGGCCAGCGGCAGTCTGAGCAAAGCCAGCACCGTGAACCTGGGCTTGGGCGCTAGTATCGCCGGCAGCGGCGGCCAGGGCGGCGATGGCGGCAAGGTAACCCTGAAGCATCAGGGGAGCATCGAGACCTGCGGCAGCTCCTCCCCTGGCCTGCTGGCCCAGAGCGTCGGCAAGGGCGGCGGTAAGGGCGGTTTTTCGGTGGCCGGGGCTCTTTCTTTTGTCCAACAAGGTGCCAAGGCGTCCGGTTCCGCCGCTCTCAGTCTGGGCGGCTCGGGGGGACAGGGCGGCAAGGGCAGCGATGTGGCCCTGTCGGCCCTGGGCCTCTCGGATACCATTCAAACCCACGGGGCTCACTCAGAGGCGCTTCTGGCGCAAAGCCTGGGCGGGGGCGGGGGTATAGGCGGTTTCAGCGTGGCCGCCGGGGCTACGGTGAGCGGTTTGGCCAGCGGTTCCCTCAGCCTGGGCGGTGGGGGCGGTAGTGGCGGCAGGAGCGGCGCCGTCGGGCTGGAAAACGAGAACAGTATAGCAACGTCGGGAGAAGCCTCCACCGGCATTCTGGCCCAGAGCGTGGGGGGCGGCGGCGGCAACGCCGGCTTCAGTATCAGCAGCGCCGCCAATTTCAAGACTCCCTCCAAACTATCCTTCGCGGCCGCCGTCAGCCTGGGGGGAAAGGGTGGCGATGGCAATACTGCCGGGGCAGTCAGTGTAGCCAATGCTGCCGCCCAGATTGCCACCCAAGGGAAGCAGGCCCCGGGGGTTCTGGCCCAGAGCATCGGCGGCGGCGGCGGCCGAGGCGGCTTCAGCGGCAGCCTGGCCCTGAACGTGGCTCCTCAAGACAAAACCTTTAAAACCGAAGCTGACAGCATCTCCCTGGGGGGATCCGGCGGCACCGGCAACACCGCCGCGGCCGTAAACGTCAGCAGTATTAGTGACATCAGCACCGAGGGAGACGACTCTGCTGCTATTTTGGCCCAAAGTGTGGGCGGGGGCGGCGGCAACGGCAACCTCAGTGCGGCGGTCTTGTGGACAGGAATCGAAAAGATTAAGTTCGACGAAATTAAACTTAGCAACGTGTCCTTGTCCATTGGCGGCAGCGGCGGCAAGGGGGGAGATGGCGGCGCTGTCGCGGTGGATACGACCAAGACCCGGGTAAACGGGGTGGATTATGCCAGCCCCGGCAGGGCCATCAGCACCGCCGGGGAAGCCTCGGCCGGGATTTATGCCCAGAGCGTGGGGGGCGGCGGCGGCCAGGGCAGTTACCGCTTCACCCTGACGAACGTCAATACCAATGCCTTTAGCATCGTCACTGAAAAAGCCTATAAATTAATCAATATGGGATGCCAAGGCGGCGACGGCGGCAAGGGCAATGCCGTCAGCATCACCGACAATTCCAGCTCCATCAAAACCCAAGGCTCCCAATCCGAAGGAATTTTGGCCCAGAGCGTGGGAGGCGGTGGCGGCAAATCGGGTTTCGGCGTGAAAGTTGGCGTCAGTTGGGATTATAAAGGCCAGGGCAGCTTCTTGGGCAATACCGGCATCAGTTTGGGCGGCTCAGGGGCCAGCGGCAGCAACGGCGGCAGAGCTGACGCAGTCACGGTGACGGAAGTTCTTCCAACCGTTGGCACCAAGCTTATTCAAACCCAGGGGGACCAGTCTGATGGCATCTGTGCCCAAAGTGTGGGGGGTGGCGGCGGCAAGGCCGGCTTGAGCATCAAGGGATCGTGTAACAGTGGTTTTACCATTCCGGATAACCCCATGAATTTCAATCACGGCGGCAATGGCGGCGACGGCGGGGCAGTCAAAGTTACCGCACTCAGCGACATTACCACGGCCGGAGATCATTCCCGAGGCATCTATGCTGCCAGTATCGGCCATGGCGGGGGTGACGGGGGACTGTTCATCGGCGCCAATTGGACGAGCCGGGCCAAAGCGGATTGGTGGCCGTTTGCCGGCATAAATACCAGCATGGGAGGCGATGGGGGCGAAGGCGGCAAAGGCCTGCAGGTGAGTGTGGATCATATGGGAAGTATCAGCACCCTGAACAACTCCGCCAGCGGCATTCATGCCCAGAGCCTGGGGGGGGGCGGCGGCTCCGGCGGCGGCAGCATCAGTGCCGCAGGATACAACCCCCAGCCGGGCCAGAAGCCCAAAATCAGCGCCAGTATTTCCCGGGGCGGCAAAGGGGGCAAGGGGGGGTCGGCCGACGCAGTGACAGTAACCAATCGGGGTCCAATCTCCACCGGTTGTGCCGATGAAGAAGGTTTTCTGGCGGGGAATTATGCCTATGGCATTTTCGCCCAAAGCCTGGGGGGCGGCGGCGGCGACGGCGGGTTTAGCATCGCCTTCGCAGAACAAAAAGGCTACGGGAGCTTTTCCGGCTCCTTTGGGGGCGATGGCGGCTCGGGCGACAAGGCCGGACAGGTGAGCGTCGCCAACCTCGGGGCGATTACGACCCGGGGAGATGGGGCCGCTGGTATCTATGCCCACAGTCTGGGGGACGGCGGCGGCTCCGGGGGTTTCAGCATCAGCGGCGGCATCACCTCCGGCATTTCCCTGGGCTTGAGCCTGGGCGGCAAAGGCGGCGACGGCGGCGACGCCGATAGGGTGAGTATCTCTAACGCCGGCAGTATCCAGACCGGCTTTCAGGACCCCGCCCAGGATGGGATTAGTCTCATTCACGGCCACGATGCGCCCGGCCTGGACGCAGCCAGCATCGGGGGCGGCGGCGGTAGTGGCGGTTTCAGTATTGCGGGCAGCGTCAGTCTGAGCTGGGAAGAGAGCTTAAGAGGCAGCGCCAGCGTCAGTGTGGGCGGCAGCGGCGGTAAAGGCGGCGTAGGCGGCCAGGTTGACATTACCAGCGCCCTGGCTGCCGGGGAGAGCATTCTCACCCTGGGGGACCGTTCCCCGGGCATCTCGGCCCTGAGTCAGGGGGGAGGGGGCGGCAATGGCGGCTATAGCATTGCCGGCAGCGTGCAGATCAATAATCCCAAAGAAATGAAGGGCACAAGCGCCAGCGTCAGTGTGGGTGGCAGCGGCGGCTCCGGCGGCACTGCCGGGGCTGTCACCGTGGTGAACAGCAAGGCGGGCAGTGGCCTCATTGCCACCGGGGGCCAGAGCTCACCTGGCATCCGGGCCCAGAGTATCGCCGGGGGCGGCGGCAACGGCCACTTTGGCATCGGCGGCGCCATTGCCGTTGACCCGTTTTTCTCCACCTTCGCCAGTGTGTTGGCCGGTACCGGCGGCCAGGGGGGTGTGGGCGGGGACGGTCACACCGTAGCCATCACCAACACCAGCAGCCTGGCCACCAACGGCATGGATTCCCCCGGCATCCTGGCCCAGAGCATCGGCGCCGGCGGCGGCAGTAACGGCTTTTCCGTGCGGGGCGAAATACTGAGTCAGATTACGGAAAAGATCAGCGTGGGAAGCACCAAAGCCGCCAGCGGCCAAGGCCGGGAGGTGACCATCACCAGCCATTCGCCAACTATCAGCACCCAGGGGACCAACTCCTCCGGCATCATCGGCCAGAGTATCGGTGGGGGCGGCGGCGTCAGCTGGGTCACCATTGACGATGTCAAGCAGGTGGATGTCAGCGCCAGTTCCGCCCACCTGGGGGGACAGGGAGGCAGCCATGGCGACGGCGGCGCGGTCTCCATCACCACCTCACCCGCGCCAGGGGCCGGCAAACCCAATAGCCTCTCCGTCACCGGGCCGGGGGCTTGCGGCCTCCTGGCCCAGAGCATCGGCGGCGGCGGCGGTATCCTGAGCACGAATGCGGCACCAGAGTCCCTGGTCATTGGCGGCGCCAACGCCACCACAGGCAACGGCGGGTTCGCGGCGATGGTCAATAAAAGCACCATTCAGACCACTGCCCAGGGCAGCTTTGGCATGATGGCCCAAAGCATCGGCGGCGGCGGCGGCCTGGCCCTCTACACGGGAACAGGGTTTATTGGGCCGATAAAAAACGCCGTGCCCAAAGGCGATGCCACGAGTTCTGGTAATGGGGCTGCCGTAACGATGGCCAATTACGGCAAGGTGGCCACCGTCGGCAGGGGAGCCATCGGTATGGTGGCCCAGAGCCTCGGCGGCGGCGGCAATCTCAATATCCTCACCGGGGAGGCTGGCAGCGCCGGAGGTAAGGGCTCCGGCGGCACCATCAAGGTGGACAATTACGGCGACATTGCGACCCAAGGCGATTATGCCCACGGCATCTTTGCCCAGAGTGCCGGCGGCGCCGGCCAGGGCGGCCAGATCAAGATAAACAACTATAAAAATATTAATGTCTCCGGGAACGGAGCCCGCCCCATCTATACCGTCAGCACCGGTCGGTCCGGTCAGGGCGCCATCGAAATAATAAATCGGGGCACCCTGTCCGGGGCGGCCGACGGCACGGCCCCTCTTTTCCTGGTGGGCGGCCGCAGCAATACCTTATCCAACTATGGCCTGATAACCACGGCGGGCGAACCCGTGCAAGGCAGTTACACCAGTTTTACCCAAGCCGGACGTTTGCAGGCGGGCCGCCTAAGCTTCGATACCGCTTTTATTCAGACCGGCGTTACCAGCGCCACGATGGTCAATGAGTTGCATGTCGGCCAGACGGCCGGGAGCACGGCCCTCTATACCCTGATTTCCGGCAGTTTGACGGCCGGCCGGGCCGTGGTGGGCCCAACCGGCTCTGGCACTATCCAGCAAACGGGCGGCACCAACACGGTGACAGACAAGACTATCCTGGGCGACCAGAAGGGCGGCCGCGGAAACTACATCCTGAGCGGCGGTTCGTTCTCCACTCCGGCCCTCTCCATCCTCTACGGCCAATTTGCGCAAAGCGGCGGTTCCCTCCACGTAGCCGACGCCTTCACAGTGGGACCGAACCAGGCCGCCCCTGCCACTTCTTGGGGCAGCTATCAGATAACCGGGGGCACCCTGGAAGCGCCGACCATCAACATTCTGAGAGGCGGTATGGTGACCTGGGCGGGGGGGACGGCCCGTTACCAGGATGTGAACCTGGAGGGGGGCATACTCGACGGCCATGATGTGTCCGGAGCCGTTCACAGCAATCTCCGGGCCGATCTGCCCCGGACCCTGACGATACACAGCGGCGTTCTGGCGGCCAGCCGCGCTCCCTGGACGATACATGAAGATACTGTCATTCTGGGCGGCAACTTCTCTTTGGGAACAGCCGCAGCCAATGAAAAAATCACCATCGTTGGCCCCCCGGTCAGCCTCGACGGAGGCGTCAGCGGGGCGATCCGTACCCTCACGGTTCATAATACCACCGAAATTAAAGGGCCCGTGGTTAACGGCGATTTAGCGGCCGGGGCCAGCGGCATCACCAAGGAAGGGGCTGGCACCCTCATCCTGTCCGGGCAGAACCTCTATACCGGTCCGACCGCGATCAACGCCGGGACCCTGAAACTGGACGGGACCGGCACCCTGAGCAGTCATGTGGAGAATAATCCGGGCGGCCGGCTGGCCTTATACAGCACAGCGGCGGCGCCCTTGGCCGGAGGAGTAAGCTGGCGCGGCGGCAGCTTTGCTTTAGGGCCCGACGTTACGTATGATCTGGGAGCGGGCCCTTATGAGGTCGCGGCCAATGCCAGTCTGGAACTGGCGGCCGGCAGTGTCCTGAACGCCCCCGGCGGTGTCATCAGCCTCGGCAGCGTCATCCTGAACGGGACCCTGAACGCCGACTTGAGCAATGACGCCGGAAGTTTGCTCATGGGCAATGGGCTGATTCACGGCCAAGCGCTCAATACCGGCACCGTCAATCCCGGCAATTCCATCGGCACGTTGCATGTCGTCGGGAGCTATACGCAATCGGCCAGCAGCCTGGAGATTGTTGAAATTGCCTCTCCGAACCAGTACGACCGGATCGTGGTCACCGGGACCCCGGGCACGGTCTCCCTGGCTGGCGCCCTCGCTCCCACGCCCTTTGGCGGCTTTAAACCCCGGGGCAATCAGGTTTTTGCCGACGTGGTAACGGCCAGCGGCGGGCTCAGCGGTTCCTTTAGCAGCATTGTAAACCAACAGTTCACACCCACCCTTGCCTGGCAGACCAGCTACGACGCCACCAGCGTCGATCTTTCGGTGCAGCGCCATTACACCAATGCGAACCTGGGCCTGAACACCAATCAACAGGCGGTGGGAAACAGGCTCAACAGCATGGCCGGCGTGACCAGCGGAGACCTGGACACGGTCCTGGATACCATTGACTACCTCCCTGACTCCGCCAGCGTGCGGCAGGCCTATCAGCAGATCTCCCCCGAAAAAAGTGCCGCCCTGGCCCAGCTGGCCCTGACCGGGGCCGCCTTCCAGATGCGCCAGCAGGCCCAGCGGGTGAGCGACCAGCGCTTCGGCAGCCCGGGGGCCGGGTCGGCGGCCGGCAGCCTGGGGGCCCTCAACCTCAATTACTCCAGCCGACAAGGCCTCCTGCTGGCCTATAACGCCAACAGCCTGGCTGGCCTGTTGAGCCGAGAGAAAGCGGCCCCCTCGGCCAGCCCTTGGGGTCTGTATCTCTATCCCGCCGTGATCGTCGGGTCGCAACAATCCACCGCCAACCAGACAGGATATCATTACACCATGGCCGGTTTCACCCTGGGAGCCGACTGCCGGATTAATGACCACTGGATCGTCGGCCTGGCCAGCGGCTACAGCCATACCGGCGCCGGCTTCAAGGGTTCCGGCGGCACCGTTCAAACCAACACCTGGCCGTTGACGGCTTACGGCGCCTATCTGGGCCGCTCCTGGTACGCCTATGGCTCCCTGGGCTACGCCCTGAACTTCTTCCGCCTGGACAGGGACATCAGCTTCGGCGGCCTGCAGCGCACCGCCTCCGGCTCCCCCACCGGCCATCAACTCAACGCCTATGGCGAGGCGGGCTATGATGTGCATGCCGGGAAATATATCCTCACTACCATGCTCTCCTTGGCCTACTCCGCCCTCTGGCTCAACGGCTACACCGAGAGCGGCGCCGGGGCCCTGAACCTGACCATGGGGGCGCAGCAGGCCGACTCCCTGCAAACCGGCGTGGGCCTGAAGATGGCCGCTCTCTGGCAGTGGGGCGCCGCCACTGTCATCCCCCAAATCTTTGCCACCTACCAGCACGAGTTCGCCAACCACAGCCGGGGCCTCAACGCCAGCCTGAGCGGCAGCGGCTTTGTCTGGAGCACCGACGCTCCCCAACGGGATTTTGCTCTGCTGGGCGCCAAAGTTGACCTGTGCAGTCGCCAAAACCTCCGCCTGGGCCTGAGCTACACCGCCGAAGTGGGGCGCTCCCGCACCAGCGCCCATGCCCTCTACGCCGGGCTGCGCTGGCAGTTCTAATTTTCGGTGGGCGGCCGCAAAGAGAACCTTTCATTTGGTGGACTTGACAGCGATTGCCAAAAATTGATCGCCGGCAAGCTCATCTGGCCATAACCATCCGGGTCAACCTGGATGAGAGCCGCCAGCAAGAGGGAAGAACAATCTGGTTCATCCCACTGCCGGAGCTTACTTTCATCAGAGCTCAGCACACGCCCGGGCGTCCAAAAGGCGGGAATGGGCAGGATTCTCGCCAAGCTCCCTTTTCAGAGTGAAACCCTGCCCAAAACTTTGCAGGCAAATTCCAGCCGTTGCCGAAACTACCGCGGCCTCCTGGCAGCCGGCTTCTTTCCTCATAAAATGCCATCTCTATGACATTACTGATCTTTTTTCGTAAAAAGATGTGTCAAGACCCGGAGCAGAACAGGTTCGTCCTCCGGCAGGATGGTGCGCACCTCCAACCACACCGCCTGATGTTCCAGCCGGGCCACCACGGGTGGGTCGCTGGCCCGCAGGGCTTCGTCCAGTTTGTGGGGGGGGCCATTCCGGGTGCGCCAGGGTCAGGGCGTAGCTGGGGAGCTCCACCTGCGGCAGGGAGCCGCCTCCCACCCGGGCCAGACTGGGCCTGAGGGCCACCTGGGTGGCCAGAGGCAGGCGCCGGCGCAGCCGCCGGGCCAGGCTCTGAGCCCGGCGCTTGACCTCGGCCGGGGGTTGGAGGAGCATTCTGAGGGTAGGAATGGCCGCCACCGCCTGGGCTTCATCCCGGTAGAGGCGCAAGGTGGCTTCCAGGCCGGCCAGGGTGAGTTTGTCGGGCCGCAAGGCCCGGGTCAAGGGGTTGCGTTTGAGCCGGTCCACCCATTCCTTGGCGCCGATGGCCATACCGGCCTGGGGGCCGCCCAGCAGTTTATCCCCGCTGAACAGGACCAGATCGGCGCCGGTCCCCAGAGCCTCCGACACGGTGGGCTCTTTCTCCAGGCCGTAACGGCTCAGATCGATGAAGCAGCCGCTCCCTAAATCCTCCACCACCGGCAGCCCGTGCTTTTTCCCCAGGCTCACCAGCTCTGTTAGGGGGATTTCTTTGGTAAAACCCATGATGCGAAAATTGCTGGTATGCACCTTGAGGAGGAGGGCGGTCTCAGGACCGATGGCGTCTTCATAATCGAACAGGTGGGTTTTGTTGGTAGCCCCCACTTCCCGTAAAATGGCGCCGCTGGCCCGCATGACATCCGGCATCCGGAAAGAGCCGCCGATCTCCACCAGCTGCCCCCCGGAGACGATGACCTCCCGGCCTCGGGCCATGGTATTAAGGGTGAGAAATACGGCCCCGGCGTTGTTGTTGACCACCAGGGCGGCCTGGGCGCCGGTAAGCTCTTTGAGGATACCTTCCAGGTGATCGTGGCGGGAGCCCCGCTTGCCCGCGGCCAGGGTATATTCCAGGTTGGAGTAATGCCGGGCCACCTGGGTGATCTGGCTAAGGGCCGCCTCGGCCAGGCAGGAGCGCCCCAGATTGGTGTGAATGATGACCCCGGTGGCGTTAATCAGCGGGATCAGGCGAGGCTGTTGGCTCTGCCGGACCCGCTGGTGGATCTGGGCCATCAGGGCGCCCCGGTCCAGGCCGGCCGGTAGGGCCTCTTGGGGCAGGGAACGCAGCTGTTGCCGGAAGTCGGCCAGGGTCTGGCGGACAGCCGACAACACCACGGCTCGGGGCACCGCGGCCGGCGGGGTCTGTTGGTAAAAAGCTGCGAGCAGCTCATCCACGGAGGGCAGTTGTCGCAAAAGTCGCTGCTGGGCATCATCCATGGCTCGATCTCACTGGGCGTGCTAAGATAAAAATCTCCATCTTTTTAGACTGTTACAGGTTACTATAACCATTCCCGAAAAAGCATGCAAAATATAGCCGGGGGGAGATTACCAGGGGCATCAAATAGATTGCTTCTTATTCCCCTCGCCCCCTTTGGGCTTAGCTTTACCCATAAGTCTGGCGCAGGGGAGAGAACATGGGCCAAGGTGAAATTCACAAGAGAACATTTTAACATATTAATATAACTTACAAAATAAAAACTAGACATTTTATTTATCGTGTGGTATGACTTCTAATCAGAAAATGCATATCCTTTCGGATAGTTGCAAGGGTATCATCATTTCTTCGAGGAAGCCTACCTCTCTTGGCTCAGGATCAGGACAAAAACTGGTGGAAGACGGAATTCAGCGGGGCTGATTTCGGCGATCTGCGTCTCACCAAGCGGCTGATCCAACTCACCCAGAAATTAGCGGACAACCCCATGGCCTCCATTCCACAGGCCTGCGGCAGCTAGGATGAAACCAAGGCAGCATATCGCTTTTTTGATAACGACAAGGTCACGGCAGACAGGATCCAAGCGCCTCATTATCGGGCCACCAAGGCCCGGACGCAGTCCTACCCCGTCATCTTGGCGGTGCAGGATACCACCCAGCTTAATTTTACCCATCACCCGGCCACCGGGGGCCTTGGTGGCCTGAACACCCCGGAGCAACAGGGTTTCTTTTATCATCCCACCCTGTTGGTCAGTCCTGAAAAAGTGCCGTTGGGCATTATCGATCACCAGGTTTGGCAGCGCCAGCCCGAGGATTTTGGCACAAGACATCAACGCCGCCAGAAACCTATCGAGGAGAAAGAAAGTCAAAAATGGCTCCATAGCCTTCGCCAAACGGCCCAATGCCAAGAGGAGGTGCCTGAAGTCCGGCTGGTCAATGTGGCCGATCGGGAAGCCGACATCTATGATTATTTCCGCTTGTCTCAAGAACTTGATATCGATGTCCTGGTCCGTGCTGCCTGGAACCGGCGGATCGAGCAACCCGAAAGATATTTATGGGAGCACCTGGCCCAGGTGCCGGTCTGCCAAACCATAACAATTACCGTACCTCGGCAAGGCCGCAAGCACCCAAGAGAAGCCGTCTTAAGTATACGCTTCAGCCAGGTGGACCTGCGGCCACCCAGGTATCGTGCCTCTGACCGCAGCTTACAGCCAATCCCCATCTGGGTGGTGTATGCCCACGAGGAGACGCCGCCGGCCGGGAGCGAAGCCATTTCCTGGATGCTCCTGACCACCGTGGCGGTCCACACGAGCCAGGAAGCCATCGAAAGGGTTAACTGGTATACCTGCCGCTGGCAGATTGAGCTGCTCTTTAAGATCTTGAAATCAGGTTGTAAAATTGAGCAGCTGCAACTGGAGACCTGTGCACGTCTCTATCGCGCCTTGGCGCTGTACGCTATTGTCGCCTGGCGAGTCCTGTTTTTAACGATGCAATCCAGAAGTATGCCTGATATTCCTGGCGATATCCTTCTAGAGGAAGAAGAATGGCAAGCCCTGTATTGTTATATCCATCAGACCCCTACGCCGCCATCGGAGCCGCCGACGCTCCTGGCGGCCACCCGGATGATTGCCAGACTGGGCGGTTTCCTCGGTCGGCAAAGCGACGGCCATCCCGGCGCCACCACGGTGTGGCGAGGTCTCCAGCGTCTGGCAGATATCGTCGCGGCTTGGTCCCTAGGCCGCCGCCTGGCGAAATCTGGCTGATAATGTCGGTTTACAGGTATAATCCTCAAAATGTGCCACAAAATTGGCTCTTGATGCCGTGAGGTGCTTTATGTTTGTGCCTTAGTACGAGTATTGTTAGTACGACTATTATCAGTTTTTCGATTTTTTTGAACGGTCGTTGGAATCTTGGCCCTTGTACTACCTGACAGAGCAACCACCTTCCCCCACCCCGTAATTTGTGGGTAATGGTTAGGCAAGCGGGGCGAGGGGATAAAAGAATATTATCAATTAGTTGCCGACTTATGGGTAATGCTTAGCCTAAAGGGCGGAGAGGATGTCAATCTCTGGGCAGGAGGTTGCTGACCCGGTACTGCCGGGAGCGACGGGCTGGATTGGTCTTTTCCCGCAGGCGTTTCACAAACAGCTCCTCTGCCGCCTCCAGCGTTTCAAACTCCCAGACTTGCCGGTGCCAGACCCGGCCACCGGCGCCGCTGGCCTTGCCGACCCGGAAGCAGTGCGGCGTCTGTTCCAGCCAGAGATGATAAAAGGCCTGCCGGGGACTACCGGCCGCCAGTAAGTAGGCAGTTTTCATCAAGGCTGGGTCTGCTGCGGCAGAATGATCCGGCGGTGTCATATTATTAGCTCTCCCCTTGCTTCCCCAGGCGCAGGACCAGGATACACCCGGCGGCATCCTGCACCTCGCAGATCAACGCCAGCGCCCCCGATCGGAAGCTCCAGAACGTCCCCATGGCACCATGCAAAGCCTGGCCTAGCGTCCGGGGGTCTGCCAGCCCCGCCAATTTCTCTCCATAATCCAGCAACCGGCGTGCTGTAGACAGATCCAGGGCCAATAACTGCTCCAGCGCCGTCCGGGAATACTTAATCTTCCAGGCCAAGGGTGTGCCTCACTTCGCCGATATCGTGGGTCGTTTCTTTTTGCTTCCGGAGGCGTTCCAGGACATCCGCGGCCAGATAGTAGTTTTCCAGGTCGTCGATCTTTGCCTGTAAGGCTTCCAGGATGTAAAACGTCCGGGTGCGTTTGGTCTGGCGGGCCAGGAAATTTAATCGCTGTTCCAGGTCCTCCGGTAATCGGACGGATATGGGCATAGCTTCTCTCTATCTTTTGTTTGACATGTACTACAAATAATATATATAATATAGATATTAATCAAGGGGATTTTTGCGGCCCGGGCCGCTGGCATGACAACAATGCCCCCCCTTTCTTATATGTCATTAAAAATAATCAAGATAATTGCTTGTGCACAAGTTCCGGCGGGTTTTTGGCGGAGAAGAAAACGATCTTTATTGGATACTTTTTATGTAGAAGAATACGTCTGATTATCGTACTTCAAAATATATAAATTTAATTGTCATTTTGACGTTTTCATCTAATCCGCCCTTACCGGAGCCGACCGCGGCCGCCGACAGACAGGGAAGATGAGGAAACAACACCATGGCAAAAAATGTGCACCTCGAGGTCAAAGGTTCCACTCTGGTTATCACCTGCGATCTGGACCAGGACCATGGTCCCAGCAAAAGCGGCAAGACCACCATCATCGCCACCACCGAGGGCAACATGTCCATTCCGGGGCATGAGGGGGTCAAGCTGGGCCTGAATCTCTATAAGAACCAAAAGTAATATGTCCGGACCAAAAGTCATCGGCTACCTGCGGGTCAGCACCCAGGACCAGGACCTGGACAAGAACCGGGCCGCCATCCTGGCCTATGCCAATGACCACCGGTTGGGGCCGGTGGCGTGGGTGGAGGAAAAAGTCAGCGGCGCCAAGACCTGGCGCAAGCGGGAGATTGCCCGCACCGTGGCGGCGCTGCAGGCGGGGGACTGGCTCATCGTGCCGGAGCTCTCCCGGCTGGGACGCTCCACTTTGGACATCCTGGATCTGCTGGCTGAGTTGCGGCAGAGGGAAGTCAACGTCTATGCCATCAAGGGGGGCTGGACCCTCAACGGCTCCATCGAAAGCAAGGTATTCTTGACCCTGATGGCCCTGTTCAGCGAGATCGAGCGAGACTTGATTTCGGCTCGCACCCGGGAGGCCCTCCAGGCCCGGCAGGCCGCCGGGGTCAAGCTGGGCCGCCCCAAGGGGCCGGGCAAAAGCCGGCTGGACCAGTACCGCCCCGAGATCGTGGCCCTCTTGCAGAACGGCGCCACCCGGAAGTTCATCGCCGCCCGCTACGGGGTATCCCCACCGACGCTGCTGAACTGGCTCAGGAAGAATGGGATTATGTCGGCCCTGCGCCCGTAGGCGGGGTTAGGAAGCGGGAGCCGGAGCAGCGGAGGGAGAAATTTTCTGCAGCAAACCTGTCCAGAAATCGTTGGGCAGGTATTTCGCTGGTTTTTCTGAGTGCCAAACAGGCGTATTAGCCTTGAGGAGTAAGTCTTTAACGCTGTCCTGAGTTACTCAAGAATGCTGCTATTACTTTTCTAGTCTCCCTCAAGCAAACTTTCTTCGGGATCCGGCTCCAGCCAATATTGCTGTACCTCGGCTTCCACCTCGGATCGAGGGCGGGCGTAGTGCTTGCGGGAGAGCTGGCGGATGGGGTCCACGGCCTCCGGTCGGCTTTCCTTGGCCGGAAGCACCGTGCCCAGGTCAAAGGGGGCGGTAACACTCCCTTCCGCCAGCAGCCTGACGTAGGCCGTAAAGTTGGAAAGCCCCAGGAGATCATTCTCCGAGACCACCTTGGCAAATTCTTTACTTAATACCTCAGCATCGGTAACGCCCACCCGAAAACTGACCAATGAACCCACATTCCCCAAGATTCCCTGTAAGATGTAATCCTTGAGCTGGCCGATGTACTGATTGGCCAAGACCAGGGCCAGGCCGTATTTGCGGGCTTCGGAAAGGATGTTGGCCATGGTGGGCGTGGCCAGATTCTGGCATTCATCCACGTAAAGGTAAAAATCCGGCAAACTTGATCTATCGGCGGCGAGGGTGCGGCTCAAGGTGGCGGCAAACATCTTGCCCACGACTAGCATGCCCAGGAACTGGCTGTTGGTCTCCCCTAGCAGGCCCTTGCGCAGGTCCACCAGCAGAATTCTACGTCGGTCCATGATCTCTCGGAAGTCGATGGTGGATTGTCGCTGCCCTAACATGGCCCGCATGAGGTCATTGTAGACGAAACGGCTCAGTTTGGAGGTGATGTAGGGGGCGACATTTCGCAAGGAATAATCGCCGCCGGCCTGATGCGCTTCCTGGCGCCAGAATTGGCGCACATAGGGATTGACGGTACGGTCCAGGAGGTGCCGGCGAAAATTCCGGTCCTGGAATACCCGGGGAACTTCCAAAACCGTAGCGGTAAAGTCCTCCGGTTGATCCAGTAAAAGCTGCAGGGCATTGCGCATATATTGTTCAAAAATGGGACCCCCAGTCTGGCGCAAGTCATAGAGGATATCAAACACCTCGATGAGGTAGTTGATGGCAAATTCTTTTTCAAAGGTATTCTGATATTCCAGCAGATTCAGGCCCACGACGTGGTCAGCATCCTGGGGATCAAGGTAGACCACGTCGTCCTCTCTTTCTTTGGGGATGCAAGGAAGGATTTCGTCCACCAGCTCGCCATGGGGGTCGATGAGACCCAGGCCGCGCCCGGCCTGGAGATCCTGCAGAATGAGATTAAGCAGAAAGGTTGATTTGCCGGTACCGGTCTTGCCGATGACATACATATGGCGACGGCGGTCCGGGTGTGGCAGATAGACCGGCCAGTGTCGGTGGACCTGCCAATGTTTGCCTAAAAAAAGACCCTGATCTGGCAGGTCCATCGGCGCGGCTTTGGGCTGATACATGGTCGTGGCCAGGCCGGGGAACTCCCCCGGGAGTGGCAGAGGCAGGCGAAATGCCGCCACGGCTTCGCTGACGTCAAAGAGATAGCGGAGATGCTCCATGTCAGCCGGAGCCAGACCAGGCGTGACCGGCTTAAAGGCCATCTCTCGTAAATTGCTCCGAGCCAATGTCTCTTCATTCTTGTTCTTAGGTAGATAGACATCATAGCCCCCTAGGAAAGCGGCGCTGAGCTGGTCGCTTTCCAATAAATGGGGGGCACCGGTGTGTTCAGTGATAGTGGTCCCCACCTGGTGCAGCAACTCCGGCCGCAAAGGCTGACTAGAGGCCAGCTGCACCTTCAGGAGAAAGGCCGCATCCAGGAGCTGCAGGTATTCCAGATCGCATTGCTTATGGAGGGCCAGGGCCTGATTCTTCAGATAGGCCTGGCGCCCCTGCCGGGCCTCCCAGCCATCCAGCGTCAGTTGGGCATACTTTTCACAGACTTGCAGCCGTCCGGTCAAAAAGGCCTCATCCGCCTGCGTCAGGTGATACGGTCGCAGACAGATACTCAATAATACCGGGTGCGGCTGTAGCAGGAGCATGGTGCAGAGCCGGGCCAGGGTGTTGGCTTGGGGGAAAAAGGGAAAGACGTAATACACCCGCGAGGCTTTATCGCCAGGCAGTGGCAGAGGCCCTTGGGACTGGAGCGGGCTGGCCTCCGGAAAAGCCCAGGCGGTGCTGGGGTTGTGGGTCTGCTACGGCCTGCGGTCCCCTTGCCAGGGGACAAACTTGCTGCCCGGAGCCCGAAAGCTTTCCAGATCCACCAGGTCCTCACGCCGGCGAATCTCGGCCAGGTATCGGAATCTAAAGGGCGCAATCAGGTAACGGAGATCCTCCATCGCAGTCACCGGGCTGAATTCATGGAGGTAATTATTTACCCGGAGGAGGTGGAGGAGATAGGGCTCCAGCTCCTCCGCCTGCCGCCGGGCCGCTGCCTTGGTGGCCGCAGTTACTCGGGCCAGCAACGCCACCGTCAGCCCCTTGGCATGCCGGGAGTCATGGATATAGCGGACCTCTATGGCTTGGGCGGGCGGCAGTTCGTGCAAAGCATGGATGAAATCCACCTGCCGGGCCAGCAACTGCCGCAAAAAGCCCTCATATTGGTGGCGCTCCTCCAACGGCGACAGGCGCAAACCCTGCAGCCGCACGGCCAAGGTGGCCGAGTAGCCTTCTTGGGGGCTGATTTTTTTGACCAACTTTGCACCGGACATAGACCCTCCCACCATGAAGAACGGTCAGTAAACCAGATCAGATAATTATCGGATTTTTATCATAACAAAAAACCCTTGCCCAAGAAAGAGGAAGGCTAACAGGTTTAAGGGGAGTGGCTTATAAGAATCGATTCTGGTTGTATTTCCGAGATGTTAAATCCGATCCTCGGTTATGTGCCCAGGGGCGGACCTGCCAAGGCCCGCCCCGTTTTTTTGTGAATTCGATCCCATCTCTCTGCTTGACATCATTGCTCTGAAAAATTATACTGGTCTTATTCTAGTCTATTCTATCGGGAGAAGGATATGCCCCAGGTAGGTGCTTATGAAGCCAAAACCCGGCTCTCACAATTATTGGAGCAGGTGGCCCAGGGCGAAGAGATTGTCATCACCAAACATGGCGTGCCGGTAGCAGTTTTGTCTCCCCTCCCTGATTCCCGAAAAAAGGACCCCAAAACTGCCATTGCCGCGCTCCAGGCCTTTCGCCGCGGTCGGCGGTTAGGGGAACTGTCTATCCGGGAGTTGATCGAGGCGGGACGGCTCTAATGGCGACGGCAGGTTTGGTCCTGGATGCTTCCGTGGCAGTCGCCTGGGCCTTTGCCGATGAAGCTGATGCCTACGCCGAGAGGGTGTTAGAATCATTGGCCGAGGTTGAAGCCTTGGTTCCAGCCCTATGGCCTCTGGAAGTGGGCAATGCCATGGTTATGGCTGAGCGGCGGGGGCGGTTGCAGGAGGCGGAAACTGTTCATTTTTTGGCTCTCTTGGCGGAATTGCCGATATCCGTGGAGGTCCTGCGACCAGAGCAGGTATGGGGGGAAATTGTCACCCTGGCTCGGGCGCAGCAGCTTTCCACTTACGACGTCACCTATCTCCACCTGGCCATGCGTCGCGGTCTACCGCTGGCAACCAACGATCTCCCCCTCCGTCAGGCTGCGGCGCGCTGTGGTGTGGCGATTTATAAGATTTGATCGGCAGATATGTGTCAATGGGGCGGACCTGTCGGGGTTCGCTTTTATTTTTCCCAGGTTGAAAGGCGGTGAGGTCTGGTGGGTGAATTTTAACCCGGCTGTGGGCGGCGAGATCCGCAAGACCAGACCGGCTGTGATCATTAGCAATGATGCGCGCAACGACCTTCTATTTGGCGGAACTTTTCTTACCTTCCTGAAAGCCACCCGTGCCGGCAGTGACCGTGCTCATTTGGCTGAGATTTTTAAAAGAAAAAGGTTCAAAAATTTATACGATTTTAATGTTTAATTTTTAATGAATTAAGGGGACGTACTTGAAATATTGACATTCTGGATCCTGAAAAAGTAGTATCATACCACGACCTGCCGGAAAGGCAGGAATTAAGCAGAGAAAATTCCTATCAGGTGTTGCCAAACTCCCTCCCTTTGCTGACGGTGAGAGGAGACCCCTGAGGTCAGCTTTTGGCTCCGCCAAAAGCTGAAAACTAGGGATATTCTCCCACCATCAACTGTGGCCGGGAGTTTTTCAACACCCTGCTAATGACATCGCCATGATTTATGCTGGATATTTCCGTGGCCGTGGCTTGAACCTTTACGGGTAAGAGTGATTCATGTATACGATGTAAGAAAAATGATTATCCTCCGAGGCCGAGAATGCAAAAGAAATTGACTATTATCATCGATGCGGAAGTTTACGACGGCCTCTACCGGGTGGCCGGGCGGCGCCGCATCAGCAGATTTATCCAAGACGTCATCCGCCCGTATCTCCGGTGCCAGGATTTAGAGGCCGCTTACCGGCAGATGGCCCAGGAAGAAGAACGCGAAACCGAAGCCCTGGAATGGTCGGAGGCGACCATAGGAGATGTCGCGGATGAAACGCGGTGAGGTCTGGTGGGTAAATTTTGACCCGGCCGTGGGCGGCGAGCTCCGCAAGACCAGACCCGCCGTGATCATCAGTAATGATGAAGCCAATAAGTTCCTGAATAGAGTACAGGTAATCCCCCTTACCAGTAAGGTTGGACGGCTCTACCCCAGCGAGGCCCTCGTAACGGTTTTGGGTAAGCCCAGTAAGGCCATGGCCGATCAGCTTGCCACCGTCAGTAAAATCCGGCTCCGCCAACGCCTGAGAATATTGTCAGACCAGGACATGCTGGCCATCGAGCGCGCTGTGCGGCTGCAATTGGGCCTTTGACCACAGCTATACCCTCCTCCTTAGCCACCTTTTTGGTCCATCCCCTCGATACCTCAAAAAATACCAACGTTGTGTAGGTCAAGTTCCGCAGTGTGGTCTCGGCATACGAGGCCGCAGTTTTTTGTATCGCCGCGTCACGTCGCTTTCGCCGCGGTCGGGCGAGGTGGCCATGCAAGCCGCAGGCCGGGCCTAAGCGGGTTCGGCCTGCCGGCACAAAGTGCATGCGGGGCAGGCTGAATCCGCCCCTCAGTGAACCAATACATCTACCCCGGCCAAGGCTGGCCCCCGGGCCGGATTCACCCACGACAAGCTTTTTTGCCTCTCTTTTAAGGTATCTTGGCTGCCCCAAAGGTCCTTGGATTCCTGATCACGTTTTCCTGGCGACCTAAGACCCGTACCACCTTCGATGTGGGGATCTTGGGTTTTTAGGGGGCCATCAACAATCCTGTTGGTATCCCTGAGAGATAGCAGGCATCAAAAAGATCACCCAATTATTGGGCCATAATAAGGATAATTTTGACACTCCGACGCATTTGGCGGTATACTAGCCTCGAAATTTATTATGTAAAAAATCTCATGGCAAAAGGACTTACCCACCCCTACAGGAGGCATCGGCCCCCAATGCGCTGTTTGTCCGGGCGCCGAACCCTGCCGGCAAGGCTCCCTCTGGGTTGATGAGGGTTCCTTGCCGCGTGGTTTACAAGGAGGAACACATCTTGGCAGAAATCAGACTGCAGTTAGAAGTAGTAACGCCTCTGTTCATGGCCGGGGCCAACCAAACGGGGCTGCCGGAGCTCCGGGCGGCGAGCCTCAAGGGCCTGCTGCGCTTCTGGTACCGGGCCATCTACCCCAATGATGTTGCCGGCGAGCAGGAGGTCTTCGGCGCCCTGGGGGCCCGCTCGCCGGTGAGCCTGGCCGTAGCGCCGGTGCGGCCCATTCTCGGCCAGGTTCGCAGCCCGGACCTCTCACAATATAGCTATCTGGGCTACGGCCTGATCGGTTATGACCGGCAGGCTAGGCAATCTCTCACGGTCAGGCCGTATTTCCAGCCCGGCAGCACCTTCGCCATCACCCTGTCGTTTGCCCCCGGCCTGTCTACTGCGGCCCAGGAAAAGGTCCTGCGGGCCTTCTGGGCCCTGGCCATGCTGGGCGGCCTGGGGTCCCGCAGCCGCCGAGGGTTCGGGGCGTTTGCGGTAACTTCCGTATCATCGCCGATAGGAATGAACTTCCAGCACAATGAACGACAGGCCTTTGTTCAGGAACTCAAAGGTTTTCTGCAAGGGATTCCCAAAATCGCCGGGGCGGCGGCCTACTCCCATTTCACTGACAAAAGTATTGTCCTGGTGGGAAAAGCCGAGACCAACGGCCTCAAGGTTCTGCAGCACCTCAATACCCTCCTGCAAAAAAACCGTTCGTACTACGAGGTCATTCCCCATACCCCCAAGACCGCGGGCATCCCTAAAGAGGACCACGATCTGATGTTCGACTTCCTCACCAACCCTGCTTTTACCCCCACCACGGCACCGCAGCGGGCCATCTTCGGCCTGCCGCACAATTATTTTTTCCGACGCAGTAATCTGAAGGCAGGGGTTGATCTTCTGGAGGCCGGCGCCAAGGGCCGGCGGGCCAGCCCCCTCTTCCTGCATGTGCAGAAATTGGCCAACGGCCAGGCCTGTGCCGTGGCCACGGTGCTGCCCGCCAGATTCCTGCCGCCGGGCCAACAGATCACCCTGTCCTCGGAGAGAGGCCGCACCGCCAAGGTCAACCCGCCGGGCTACAAGGCCCTGGCCGATTTTCTCAATGTTCTGCTGAAGGAAGGAGCGCAGCGGGTGTTATAAGCTTTTTCCGATCGGTGCCGCAAGGAGAAGAATATGACCAACTACATGGTACTCTTTCAGATCGGGCCGGTGCAGGAGTTCATCCGGGCAGCCCGCAAGACCCAGGACTATTGGGCCGGCAGTTTCCTCCTGTCCCACCTCAACTGCATCGCCATGCAGACCTTGGGGAAGCAAAACATCGTCTTTCCCGATCTCCAAGATTCCGAATTTTATGAGAATGCCCTGAAGGATGAAACCTTTTGGAAGGGGGTGACCGACCCGGCGGATTATATCCCTTCGGTGCCCAACCGCTTTTTCGGTATCGTAGACAATGACCCTCAGGGGAAACTTCAGGCCGCCAAGGATGCCGTCCTGAAGAAGTGGCAGGAGATCGCCGCCGCTGTCCATGGGCATCTCAAAACCAAAATAATCGGCCTCACCATTGATTCATCCCTTTGGGATGGCCAAATTACCAACCGTGCCCTGGAAATCCTCTATGTTTGGCGGCAGTGGCCCGAGGGCGAAGACTATGGGGCGGCCTACCAGGCCACCGAGGCCCTTATGGGGGCCCGCAAGGCCAGCCGCCTCTTCCCAGCCCTTGACCCCCAGGTAGGCTACGCCTGCTCCCTCTGCGGCCTGCGGGTGGCGCTGGGGTCAAATCAGGTCAAGAGCAGGGAGGTACTCAGAACATGGTGGCAGGAGAAGATCCAAAACGCATTAACCTACCGCATCCGGAAGGGTGAGTACCTCTGCGCTGTCTGTCTGGTCAAGCGCCTCTACCCGGAAGTAGTCTTTTCTCGGGAAAAGGACGTCCCGTCCACCGCCACCATGGCCACCATCTCCTGGCAGAATAAGTTGCAAGGATTATTGCGTCATCCCGGCTTAGAGCAGACTGCTCACTCCCGGCTGATCAAGGCGATGCAGGACTTTCGCATAGAGGTGCAGAAGGCGGCCAAAAAGCTGGGCGAACCGGAAGAGGCTGCGCTGCCGCCGTACTTTGATTACCTCAAGATTCCTGCAGACCAGCAATTGAAAATCGAAGGCGACTGGCTCCTGGAGGATTCGTATAACCGGAAGGAGCGGCGGGAGAAAGTCCAGAAAGCCTTGGCAAGTCTGAAAAGTCTCAAAGAGACCATCAGCGAGTTGGTAAAGAAGGTCAACGCCGCCGCCCCCCTCACCCCGATTCAGATCGGCAGCCCCGCCAAATACTTGGCCCTCATCACCGCGGACGGCGACAGCATGGGCGCTTTCTTGGCTGATTGTGACGAAGCCAAACACCAAACCATCAGTCAGAGGCTGCAGACCTTCGCCACCAAGGCCATGCCCCAGGTGCTGGAGCGGGAGCGCCCCGGCTTTATCCTCTATTGGGGCGGCGACGAAGGCTTGGCCATGGTCAGTCTGGCCGACCTGCTGCCGGCCCTCATGGCTTTACGTAAACAATGGGAAGAAGTGGTGCGCCAGGCTGAACCGCAAATACCAAACATGCCGACCCTGTCCGCCGGCGCAGTCATCTTTCACCACCAATATCCCCTACGCCAGGCCATCGCCGAGGTCTTCCAGACCTTGGAGCAGGCCAAAGAACTGCGCACCTACAAACGGGAGAAAGACGCCTGGGCAGTGCAGATCCTCAAGCGCTCCGGCGCGCCCCTCTTGACCCGGGCCCATTGGCACTATGAATATCCTGCTATCAACCCTCTGGAAGTATTAAAAGAATTCATTAACGTGTACCAGGACGAGAAACTCTCGCCCCGCTGGCTGGCGCTTCTCCAGGCCGAGGAACGGGTCCTGGGGGACCGGCCGGAGGATTGGGATCTCAGTAAAAAGAAATCCTGGTGGGACAGCGCCAAGACTTTATTTGACCATGAGGTTACCCGCCTGCTCCACCGGCAGGCCGCCAAGCAGTGGGATCCGGCGCCCTTAGTCAAAAAGGTGCAAGACCTCAATGCGGCGATAAGCGGCCTCTCGCCACACCACAACTTCAGACGCTATCAGGATCTGAAAGGCATGCTCCATCTGAGCCATTATATTGCCAAAGGGGGTGGACGATGACGATTTATCTCCTGGAAGCCCTGGATACCCAATTTTACCGGGGCACGCTGCCCTTTGACGCCGGCGCTGACGGTTTTGCCAGCACCGAGCCCCTGCCCTGGCCCAGCACTCTCTACGGCGCCTGGCGGACGGTGGGATTGGTCAAGCACAAGCAACTCGACCAGGGTAAGATTGGCCAAAATCATGCCGTCTGGGGGGATGCCAGCCAACGGGGTAGTTTTACCCTTAAAGGCCCCTTCCTGTGGCGAAACAGAGACAACTTCCACGAAATCCTGCTGCCTATGCCAGCTGATTTGGTGGCAACCACGGAGGAGAGACCAAGGATTAAATTCTGCCTGCCTGATCTCTCTCAACAATTAGCAGAATGCACCGACCTGTGTCTATTCGATAAGGGACTTCGTCGCCTGCATATATGGAAGAGGACATGGGAAGGTAAAATGGAAAACCTGGCGGAGAGATTCCTCTCCCACGATCAACTTACCGATTATCTCAGCCAAAAGATGGATAATCGTTTGTGCGGCCAAAACCGCCACCCGCATAGGAACCGCCTCTTCCATCCTGAACCCCGGGTCGGCATCAAAAGAAGCCATGCGTCTCACCAAGCCGAGGATGGCTGGCTGTACGCCGCTCGGCACCACCGTTTTGCGGCCCCGTGCCACAGTCAGAAAGAGTTGGGCTACTGGGTGCAGCTGGACGGCAACGGCCAGCAACTGGGATTGCCGCAAGAGGGCGTCCTGAAGCTGGGCGGCGAGGGCCGGGCCGCCCGTTATCGTCAGCTGCAGCCCACTGATCCCCTGAGCACCCCGGCCTGGGCGGTAGCCCATAAAAACGAAGTAGTAGAATGTATTGCCCAACATGGCCAGTTTAAGCTTTATCTCCTCACCCCCGGCCTCTTCGGCGGCCGGGCCCACCCTTTTCAGGAAGCAAGTAAGACCATTACCTTATCCATCAATCAGACGATCCAGGCCACCCTGGTGGGCCTGGCCACCTATAAACCGGTGCTCATCGGCGGTTGGGACATGCAGAAGCGCTTCCCCAAACCCCTGATCACCGGCATGCCGGCCGGGACGGTATATTTTTTCCAGATCAATAACTTACCCGAGCCTGCGGACGAGCGGCAGCAAGTTGCCCAACAGGTTTTTGATGCTTTGAATTTCCAATCCATTTGCCCAGATGACATCAGCAAGGAAGGCTTCGGCCTGGTCCTGGTAGGAGGTTGGTATGTTTGAGAAAGCAGCTCTGATGTGGTTGTATGCGGAACACCCGGTGCACGCCGGCACCGGCAGCGGCGTGGGCGCCATTGATCTGCCCATCCAGCGGGAGCGGGTCACCAACTGGCCCATCATCCAGCCCAGCGGCCTGAAAGGGGCCCTGCGGGAGCTTTTTGACAAAAAAGCAATCAGGGCTCAAGCTTCTGACCCTGATTTCAAGAAGAAAATCGCCGAGGTCTTTGGTCCGGAGACCCTGGCCAACGATCTCCACTCCGGCGCGGTCTCCTTTACCGAGGCCCGGCTCCTCCTCTTTCCGGTACGCTCCCTGAAGGGCACCTTTGCCTATCTTACCTGCCCCCTGGCCTTGGAACGCCTCAAGCGCGACCTGGAGACCATCAAGGCTTGCGCCGGGACTGATCTCACCACATTCAATAATAAAAATCTGCCAACGATCAGCCATACCAATGAAGACGAAATATTGGTTCATGCGAATGCCCAAAAACAACCTGACAGTGTCCTGGTCATCACCCAGAACGGCCAGAATCCGACCTCGCAGGTGGTCCTGGAGGAGTTCACCTACACGGCCGTGGGCAACGCCAGTGTGGGACAGCTGGCTGAGTGGTTGTTGGCTACAGCGGCCTCCCTTCCTTGGCTGGATAAGAATAATCTGGCCAAACGCCTGGCGGTGGTGACGGATAATGTCTTTAAGGACTTCGTGGATATGGCCACCGAGGTCATCACCCGCAATAAAATTGATGACGACACCGGCACGGTGGCGGAAGGGATGCTGTGGACCGAGGAGCACCTGCCCCGGGAGACGGTGCTCTATGCCCCGGTTTTCGCGGCGCCCTCTTTTCAGGCCAAGGGGGCGGTGCTTCCTGAGGCCCAAGACGTCCTGAAATTCCTCACCGATAACGGCGCCGGCTACCTTTGGGTGGGCGGCAACACCACCGTGGGCCGGGGTCTGGTCCGGGTAGCTTTTACAAGTTAGGCAGGGAGGAAAAGAAGATGCGGACCCAAGACCAGAAACGGGCGGAACATGCCTACGGCAGGGTGAGAGAAATATCAGAAATGAATGATGATAGAAAGAAAAGCAAATTCAAAACCCTGGCCCTGAAGTTCCCGGCCATGGTGCTGCAGTGCGGCCTGCTGCAGACCCTGGCTTTTTACGAAAAACAGAAAGATCAGGAAGTTTATACCGCCGTCAAAGAATGGCTGGCCGGGCAGCAGATTCTGGCTGCCGGCCAACCGACCCAACCGCAGCAGCAGAATTTTTTCACCCGGGTCTCCCAAGCCGAACTCGGCCCCTACCGCCTCCTCAGCCGGGAGGCCCTGGCCTACGGCACTTGGCTGAAGCGGGCCACCGAAGTGTTGCTCAAAGACGTCAAAGGCGCAGATTAAAGGAGGCCGGACATGACTGCCATACCACGTATGAGCCAACCCAGTTGGCGCCGGGCCAGCCAGGCCGGCGGCCTCCACCCGGGTCTGGCCTTCTATCGGTTTTTGGAGGATCGAGGCGGTCAATTTCAGGAGGGATTAAAGGTTCTCACCAACAAGATCAGCCTGCCCTTTGCCGCTGAGTTGATCAAGCGGCAGGAGGAACAGCTGCGCTTTCTGGAAGACAACGGCTGGGTTACCTGCTGTTTCCGGGCTAGGCTCATTTCCCGGTTAGCCATCGGTCTGGGGATCCCCAACCGGGCGGAAAACGGCTTCTGGCTGGACCAGACCCACGGTCTGCCCCTCATCCCAGGCTCCGTTTTGAAAGGGTTGAGCCAGGATTACGCCCTTTTGTCCCGGGATGCATGGCCGGGAACCGAGGTCTTTCGCCACGACCCGGAGCTCACCGCCATATTCGGGGCCCAGACGCCGGAAAAGTCGGAAAAGCCGGATAAGCCGGATAAGCCGGATAAGTATTTTCAGGCCCGCCAAGGGCATGTGGTCTTTTTCGAGGCCCTGCCGGTGCTGTCGAACAACGCCAACCCCTTTGACCTGGATATCATCAACCCCCACTATCAACCCTACTACAGCGAAGGCAAGCCCCCGGCCGACTATTACAGCCCGGTGCCCATCGTCTTCCTCACCATTCAACTGGGGTTGACTTTCCAATTTGCCCTGGCCGCCCGGGACGCCGACTATACCTGGAAGACCAACACCGGCCAGGAATGCCATTGTCACATCGCCGCCGCCGACCTGTTGCCCCTGGCAATCTCCTCCCTCCAGGGTGCCATCACCACGTTGGGGGTGGGCGCCAAGACCAGCCTGGGCTATGGCCGCTTTGAGCTGCTGCCGGAGCAACCCTGATGGCCGGGCGACTCTTTCTCATCTCGGTGGGTACCTCTTTACTGGGGAAAGTCAATCAAGATTTCTCTAGGGGATCAGATCCTTTGCCTAACGAGGAGAGGGATTGGCTGATTGATAAAAAATTTTGGTCAAGGGAATTAAGCAGGCGCCTACAACAAGTGGCTGATTCTAAGATGCCCCATCTCGCCGCCGAACTAAGCAGCCTGTTCAAAGACCCGATCTACCCTCAGCCCACGGCCGCAGACGAGTTTCTTTTACTCCACACCGCCACCACCATGGGGGCGGTCTGCGCCGACGGGGTGGCCTCGCTGTTGCGCCGCAAGTTGGGCAATAATGTCCAGGTTGCCTGCTATGAAGTCGAAGGGCTGAGCGAAGCCCAAAGTAACGAGTTCTATGCCCAGGGCCTCCCCAACCTCCTGGCCAAGCTGCAGGACGAATTGGATCGGGCTCAAGCGAACCGCCGTGAAGTCATCCTCGTTCCCACCGGCGGCTACAAGGCTATTATCCCCTACTTTGTCATCATGGGGCTCTTGTATGATTGCCCCTGCCTGTATGTTTACGAAGACTCCGACCTGGTGGCCACTCTGCCGCCCTTGCCTCTCCATGCCGACCTGGCCCGCTGGAGCAGCTTGGAGGCGGTCATTGAGACCCTGACGGGCAAACCGGCCGATCAGGCGAAGAGATCTGCCATTTATCAGGATAACGCCCCGATGCTGACCCTGATTCTGCAGAAAAGGGACGGCTTCCTGCAGCCCTCGCCCCTTTGCCAGGTCCTGCAGGCCAAGGTGACGGCCGAACGCCGCCGCTCGGAGCTGGAATTCCGCACCCAACATAGCCCACTATTGCCATATCTCATTAAAACTAAGGGAGACGACAGTCGGGACCCCACCTTGCAAGAATATTTCCTGCGCCTGGCGGCCATCGGCCCCTACATCTGGAAGGGCGACCGGGTGCCGGAGATGGCCGACCATGCCCTGCTGCACCATGCCGACCTCTTCCACCTGGCCGAACGCCTGTTGCTGCCCGTCTTCTATTGGTATGAGCAGGAGAACAGAGTGTTCCTTTCCCCAGAGGAGCTCTTCGTCCTCCTGGGGGCCTTGCACCTGCACGACTGCGGCCATGTGGTGGGCACAGTAGACCTGTCTGACGGCACCCCGCGGCAACTTCTGCCCACCGAAGTCCGGGACCACCACCATGTCCTGGGGTATCTGCGCCTCACCGAGCCGGAAAAACACGGCGGCACCGGCCAATGGCTCCATGATGCCCTGCAAAATTCCCAGATTGGCGGCCGGGCCTGGGAGGACGCTTTCCGGGAAAACGCCTTGGAAGCCATCGCCACCGTCGGCCTGTTCCACCGTAAGGCCATGAAATTGAAGAAAAATGGTGTAAACTATGAATTTCTCGCCGACACGCCTTTGGCGGTCATCCTTCCTCTAAACGAGTTCCTCTCTGACAAAACATTACAGATAGGCGAAACGATATTGGCTAAGGACAGGATACCCCTCTTGGTGGCCCTCCTGCGCCTCATCGACAGCCTGGATGAACAGGCCTCCCGCACCGGCGGCACAGAGGCGGTGCGCTTTCACCTGGAACTCATGGACACCGAGGCCCGGGAGGAAGAGGACCGGGCCGCCGGGCTGGGTCAGGCCCTGACGGCCTGGGCCAAAGCCCTGGCTGCGCTCTGTCCGCCCGGATGCCAGGAGATTCAAAGCGATCTCGCTATCATGGTGGACCGCTTGTTTGGGACGTATAAAGACAAGGAGTCTAAACCTGAACAAAAGGACCCTTACTTAAAGGAAAAGCTAACCCCAGATGCAGGGGCAAAACCTACCAAATATACCAACAGGCAGTTCTGGTCTGAGTTCAACGAAAAAGTCCCGGAAAAAAGCAACGGCCAGGACAACCCCCTCAGGCCCCTGGCCCTGGAGTACGTTAAGGCCAAGCTCCGGGCCAAGTTCAAAGGTTTCCAGAAGGAACCTTATGAGGAGAAGCTGCCCATCGAAGGGATCAGCCTCGATCATGAGATCAAAGATGATAAGATTCACTTTACCATTGATCTGGTCATCGAGCCGGGCTATCCAAATGCAGAAGAGCGGCGGCGGGATATGCTGGCCAACCTGAAAAAAGAGTATGACCAGGAGAACGTGGCAGCAATTCTTGACGATGCCGGCATTGTCTTGCACTATGGCCGGGATGCGGCCTGATGAGCGCGAAAGGTATCTTGTCGGGGGCGGGTCTCAGATCCGCCCCGACGAAGAGTTAAAATGGAACTGTTCCCTGCTCCCCCTACATAGAATCGGAGGACCCCATGCCTCCTCTAACCATAACCGCTCATTGCCGGGCCCTTACCCCCATGCTGGCCGGTGGCGCCGACCAGACTAAATTCGAACTCAGGGCCTCAGAGGTGAAAAGTGCACTCCGCTTCTGGTGGCGGGCTTTTCATGATTTTCCCAAGGCTGTCGAGATGTTTGAGGCCGAATCCCATCTCTTCGGCGGCAAAATCCAGGTGCGCAACCCTGAGGGGAAGCTGGTGGAACAAGCCGTGGCGGCGCCGTTTCGGTTAGATATTTCGGCCACATCAGTCATTGACTTCTTTAATCCTGGCCAAGGACAAGAAACTCAGCGGCAACGAGATGGCAGTAGGAAAAAGGTTGATGTCCTCGGCGACGACGTCACCGAAGCCTGGGGCGACGGGGTGCGCTACATCTTCTATGCCATCCTGCACCATACCGGCAAAGTTCAAAATATCGCCGCCAAGACCAAGGGCCGTCAGGTGGCCAAGCCGGGGTTCACCTTCGACCTGCGCTTCACCTTCCGGCGGCCTGACCAGGGCCTGGTGGCCGAGGTCCTGCGGTCTCTATGGCTGCTCATGAATCTGGGGGGCATCGGCGCCCGCAGCCGCCGGGGGGCCGGCTGCTTTACCATCACCGGCTTCACGCCGGCTCTGACCGACCTGACGCTCACAGACGTCCCGAACTTTTCCCAAGAAGGTTTTCAGACTCCGGCGGCTTACCTACGGGCCGGGTTGGAGGTCATCCTGCAGGCCTGGTATCCGCAGCCCGTGCCGACGTATACGGCCGAACCGCCCTACACCGCCTTCCGGCCCGGCATCTCCGAGATCCATGTCCTTGATAATCCGACCGTGGGTATGGGCCAAGGCGCGCTCCAGGCCATGGACGCGGTGGGGTACATGATGAAGAAATATCGCCATATCAATCCCTGGACCGAAGCCAAAAAGATGCACGCGGCGTTACACACCGGCACCATCCCCACCACATTGACCGAGCTCACCAAGGCCCAGTTCGGGCTGCCCATTATCTATAACTTCCGGGGTCCGAAAGATTTTGGCAAGCCCGGCAAACCGGCCATCTTCGGCGGCTATACGGCGCAGGGTATCAAGGTTACCCCAGGCTCTACGCCAGATTTTGCTAAGGCGGCTGAGGACAAAACCAACGCCGACCGCCGCTCTTCACCTCTGCTTATCTCCTGTCATGAGTGGACCGACGGCCGCGGCTATGCCGTGGTCTGCCATCTGCCGGCGCCGCTGTTGCCGGACGGCCAGAAGATCTGGCTGAAGGCCAATAAAAAAGATTATCCGAGCACGGAGCACCATGTCTGTGAGCCGCCCAGTAACTACAACCTCGTGAACAAACTCATTCAGGGTTCCGACAACTCGCTGGCTAAAGGCTTTAGCAGCCTCACTAGCCTGTGGTCCCGAACCGGCACGACCAGGACCAGCACCACCAGCTCTGCCCCTGACAGCAGCGGGCCTCCGCCTTCATCCTCCCTCCCAGCCGACCCGCAGGCCCGCAAGCTCTTCTTCCTGCAGCAGGTCGGGGCGCGGGATGATGGCCTTACCTGGCACCTGGGCGAGATCAGCGGCCCGCCCCAAGGCAGCGGCAAAAAGCAGGCCTGGCCCTGCCGCCTCTGGCGCCTGGCCGGCGAGGAGCTCCAGGAGGTTGCGGGAGACTGGCGTATCCGGGCCAAGGAGGTCCCCCTGGGCGAGCAGCCCCGCCTCTGTGTGGGCACATTCTTTCTTTGCACCACCCAGGCGGATGCCAAGACCCCCAATCCGAGCAATTTCCTTTACAATTTTCAGCGCCTTACCTAAAGGCCGTTTGAAAATTTTAGAAGAAACCCAAATAGAGCCCATTTGGAAACCAAGGTGGAAGAAAATACCGTTTCATTGCCTTTTGGCGCAGCCAAGCTTTCCAGGATCCAGCCAAAATGAGTCAACCGGTGCCCTGGGAGGATATGGCCCTCGCCGATAATGATCCCGATGACGCGCTTCTACAGCAAGCAGCGGAGTTGGTGCGCCAACATCGCCAGGCGTCGGC
>FWPV01004060.1_pt1 | contig 31818 bp, 34 predicted proteins | sample 2228371 | NCBI WGS metagenome assembly FWPV01 (sample SAMEA103939776, study PRJEB20133) | metagenome
CGATCCGGGGCTGTATGCGCTCCGGCGTTCATGTGCTCGGTCCGTCTCCTGCTCCAACCGGCAGATGGCGAAGGCCGAGGAGGCTTCTTCAACCGTGTCACTCTGGGGTCTTGACAGCCCCTCGGGTTTCCGCTAAACTATCGGCGCAAGTTAGCACTCTCGGGCGTGGAGTGCTAACTTGCGAATCTTGCCACTCAATCGCTTTCCGAGGAGGGTTCTATGGCACTCAAGATCAAACCGTTGGGAGACCGCCTGGTGGTGAAGCCGCTGGAGGGCGAGGAGGTGACGCCGGGCGGCATTGTCCTGCCGGAGACGGCCAAAGAGAAGCCGCAGAAGGGCGAAGTGCTGGCCGTCGGCCCGGGCGCCCGGGATGAGGAGGGCAAGCGCATCAAGATGGATGTGGCCGTCAAGGACAAGGTGCTGTTTGCCAAGTACGCCGGCACCGAGATCAAGGTCGACGGCGAGAAGCTCCTCATCCTGCGCGAGAGCGACATCCTGGGCATCCTTGAGGAGTAAGACCGCTCTCTTGCTTCGATCCATCCCATGTCAAGGAGATTGTGAGCTATGGCTGCGAAACAACTGGCATTCGCCGAAGACGCCCGCCGCCGACTGAAGGCCGGCGTGGATGTCCTGGCCACAGCGGTGGCCACCACCCTCGGCCCCAAGGGCCGCAACGTGGCGCTCGACCGCAAGTTCGGCTCGCCGACCATCACCCACGATGGTGTGACGGTCGCCAAGGAAATCGAGCTGCAGGACCCCTACGAGAACATGGGGGCGCAGCTCCTCAAGGAAGCCGCGACGAAGACCAACGACATCGCCGGTGACGGCACGACCACCTCCACCGTGCTCGCCCACTCGATGGTGACGGACGGCCTGAAGAACCTGGCGGCCGGCGCCAATCCGATGATGCTCAAGCGCGGCATCGAGGCCGCCTCCAAGGCCGTCGCCGAGGCCATCAAGAAGCAGGCCATCGACGTCACGACCAAGGACGAGATCGCCTCCGTGGCGGCCATCTCCGCCCAAGACAAGGAGATCGGCGACCTGATCGCCGAGGTCATGGACAAGGTCGGCAAGGACGGCGTGATCACGGTCGAGGAGTCCAAGGGCCTGGAGTTCGAGACCGAGTACGTCGAGGGCATGCAGTTCGACCGCGGCTACATCTCGCCGTACTTCGTCACCGACCCCGAGCACATGGAAGCCCGCATCGAAGAGCCGTACATCCTGATTCACGACAAGAAGATCTCGGCCGCCGCCGACATCGTCCCCATCCTGGAGAAGTTGGTCCAGATCGGCAAGCGTGAGCTCGTGGTCATCGCCGAGGACGTCGACGGCGAGGCGTTGGCGACGCTGGTCCTGAACAAGCTGCGCGGCATGCTCAACGTCCTGGCCGTCAAGGCGCCCGGCTTCGGCGATCGCCGCAAGGCCATGCTGCAGGACATCGCCATCCTCACCGGCGGCACGGTCATCACCGAGGAGCTCGGGCGCAAGCTCGAATCGGTGACCATCGCCGACCTCGGCCGCGCCCGCAAGGTCGTGGCCACCAAGGAAGACACCACCATCGTCGAAGGCCAGGGCGATCCGGCCAAGATCAAGGGCCGCATCGAGGAGATCAAGGTCGAGATCGAGAAGTCGACCAGCGACTACGACAAGGAGAAGCTGCAGGAGCGCCTGGCCAAGCTCTCGGGTGGTGTGGCGGTCATCCGCGTCGGCGCCGCCACGGAAACCGAGCTCAAGGAGAAGAAGCACCGCGTCGAGGACGCCCTCTCGGCGACACGGGCGGCGGTTGAGGAAGGCATCGTGGCCGGCGGCGGCGTGGCGCTGATCAACGCCATGGAGGCCGTCAAGGACCTCAAGCTGGACTACGAGGACGAGAACATCGGCGTCAACATCGTGCGCAAGGCCCTGGAAGTGCCCATGGCCAAGATCGCCGAGAACGCCGGCCAGGACGGCGCCGTGGTCATCGAGACGGTGCGCCGCCTGCAGGCGGAGAAGAAGAACAAGAACATCGGCTACGACGTCATCAAGGGCGAATACGTCGACATGGTCAAGGCCGGCATCATCGACCCGGCCAAGGTGACCAAGGGCGCGCTGGAAAACGCCGCCTCGATCGCCGCCATGATCCTGACGACCGAGGCCCTGGTGACCGAAGTGCCGGAGAAGGAAAAGCCAGCCACCCCGCCGATGCCTGAGTACTAGACCGCATCGGCCGTGCGGGACGCTGCAGCGGGGCTGCCCAGCGGGCAGCCCCGCTCTACGTTATCCAGTTGACCAACCCGATGACCAGCGCCAGCCCGACCAGTGACAGGCATCCCACGCGCGCCAGCCGGGCGGTCGCGCGCAGCGTGGAGCGCAGGACGAGGAAGGCCGCCAGCGCCCCGGCTGCCATCAGGCCGAACCGCACCATGGAGGTCTCCAGCAAAGGCTCCATCATCTCCCTCGCCGGGCCGTTCGGTCAGGATGCCAAAGGCTCGCTGGCCCACACCATGCGCCCGGCCCGAAAGACGGTGGATACAAGATTGGTGCCGAAGCGGTAGCCGAGATGGCGGTAGTCGTGCACGTCGAGCAGGAGCAGGTCGGCGCGCTTGCCCACCTCGAGACTCCCCACCTGGTCGGCCAGGCCGACGGCGGCGGCGGCGTTGATGGTGGCGGCGGCGATCGCCTCGGCCGGCGTCAGGCGGAGGGAGCGGCAGGCCAGCGCCACAACGAACTGCATGCTCTCACACCAGGCAGTTCCCGGATTCAGGTCGCTGGCCACGGCCAGCAGCGCGCCGGCTGCGAGCAGTTCCCTGGCCGGGGTGTAGGCCGCCTCGGCGAGGCCGAACGGTGTGCACGGCAGCGCCACGGCGATCGTCGTCGAGCGGCCCAGGGTCTCGATGTCCGCTGGCGGGGTGCGGACGAGATGGTCCGCCGAGACGGCTCTCATCTCGGCGGCCAGGCGTGCGCCGCCCAGGTTCTCGAACTCGTCAACGTGCATCTTGAGGCGAAACCCGAGCCGACGCGCTGCTTCCAGGATCTTCCGGCTCTGCGCCAGGTCGAACGCGCCTCGCTCGCAGAAGACATCGACGAAGGGGAGAGGTCGTCCGGGGGCGGTCCGCTGCCACCACGCGTGCACAGCCGGCAGCATCTTGGCGCATAGGTGCTCGACGTATGCCTCGGCGCGGCCTTGATATTCGGCCGGTACGGCGTGGGCGCCAAGGAAGGTGGGGACGAGCTGGATCGGTCCCTCGTCGTTCAGGCGAAGGATGGCCTCCAGCATGCGCAGCTCGGCCTCCAGTGTCAGCCCGTATCCGGTCTTGGCCTCGGCCGTCGTTGTGCCGTGGGCGAGCATGCGCTGCAGCCGTGGGCGGGTCTCCGCCATCATGGTCTGGACGCTCGCCTGGCGCGTCGCCCGCACGGTGGAGAGGACGCCGCCGCCCGCCTCCAGGATCTCGAGGTAGCTCTTGCCCGCGAGGCGCATCTCGAATTCTGCGGCGCGGTCCCCCACGAAGACGACGTGCGTATGCGGATCGACGAAGCCGGGCATCACGACATGCCCGCCGGCGTCGATCGAGGAGGCGGCGCGGACCCTGGGGCGCAGGTCCGCGCTCCGACCGACTGCGGCGATGCGGCCGTCGCGAATCGCCAAGGCTCCGTCCTCGATGATCCCCAGCCGACCGAGGGCACGGCCGCGCTGCGGCCCGCCGGCCAGAGTGAGGAGCTGCCCGGCCGAATGGATGAGCAGGTCTGCCTCGATCATGGCTTCACTCCCGCACGAAGAGCAGCAGCGCCGCCAGGGCAGCGCAGTTGAGGGCGCATGCGCCGATGGCAACCGGCGCCAATCCGCCGCCGAAGAGTGCCGGCCCCAGGAGTGCGCCCAGAGCACGGCCGGCAGAGTGCGCTCCCACGTTTCCGGCCATCAGCGTGGCGCGGGCACTCGGCACCAGTTCGGTCATCAAGGGAATGGCGCTCACCAGCGTGAACTCGAAGCTCAGGTAGAGGGCGAACAGGCCGACCAGCGCGCCGGGCAGACTGCGGCCGAGGGATGGCAGCGCCAGCGACGCCAGGCAGTTGGCCAAAACGCCGAAGGCCACGGCGCGGCGCTTGCCCAGGCGGTCCGCCAGCAGCGCCACCATGCCTTCCCCCGTGAGTTCCGATAGGCCGATCACGGCGGAGGCGCCGCCCAGGGCGATCACCCGCAGCCCGAAGGACGTCTCCAGCCATGCGCCGAAGACGATGTTGACCAATTCGTTGGCGGCGCTGATGGAGGCTCCTACCACCAGCCCGGCCACCGCCGAGCGGCTTCTGAGCACGGTCCGGAATCCCGAGAGGAGCGAGGTGTGCATCGTGCTGCTGGCATCGGCAGGCAGGAGCCCCCGCAGGACGACCGCGCTCGTCAGCGCCAGCGCAGCCAGCCAAGGAAACGGGGACATCCAACCCGCCCGCGCCATCAACCATCCCGCCAGAGGCACCCCGATCAGGAACCCGCCCGACCAGCCGAACTCGGTAATGGCGATGACCAGGCCGCGCCGGGCGTAGAGGACTTGGTCGCCGAGGTACGCCTGCATCGCCGGATCGAAGGCGATCTTGGCCGCGCCGGCAGCCAGGATGCAGGCCAGGAACACGCCGAACGTGGGTTTGAGGGCGAGCAGTCCCATGGCGGCCGCGAAGAGCAGCAGGCTGGCCAGCATGACCGTCTTGCGGCCGCGCACGTCCGCCAGCGAGCCGAGGAAGGGGCTGGCCAGCCCAAGCGTGGAGCGCGCGGTGACCGCCAGCGCCATTGTGCCCAGGTCGACGCCCAGCCCCCGCGCCATGACGGGGAAGAACGGGTACACCATGCGGTAGCCGGTGTTGAGGATGGTGCGGGTGAGGGGAAAGGCGACCAGCTGCATGGGCAGCCGGTCATGGGTCGGTGAGCGCATGGGTGGTGTCGTGGGTCAAGGGTCTTGGCAGGCGCGGGCTCAGGTGCCGAGCATGGGCATCTTGATGCCGTGGCGGCGGGCTGCCTCCACGGCTTCGGGATAGCCGGCGTCGGCATGGCGCACGATCCCCAGACCGGGGTCGGTGGTGAGCACGCGCTCCAGGCGGCGGGCGGCCTCCGGCGTACCGTCGGCCACGATGACCTGCCCGGCGTGCTGGCTGAACCCGATGCCGACGCCGCCTCCGTGATGGAAGGAGACCCACGTTGCACCCGCGACGGCGTTGAGCAGCGCGTTCAGGAGAGGCCAGTCGCTGATGGCGTCGCTGCCGTCGAGCATGCCCTCGGTCTCGCGGTTGGGTGAGGCCACCGATCCGGCGTCGAGATGGTCGCGGCCGATGACGATCGGGGCGCGCAGTTCACCCGAGGCCACCATGTCGTTGAAACACAGCCCAGCCTGCGCCCGTTCGCCGTAGCCGAGCCAGCAAATGCGGGCCGGCAGCCCTTGGAAGCGGACCTTCTCGCGGGCCATGCGCAGCCAGCGGTGCAGGTGCGGATCGTCCGGGAAGAGTTCCATCACGGCTTCGTCGGTGCGGTAGATGTCCTCGGGTTCGCCGGAAAGCGCCACCCAGCGGAAGGGCCCCTTGCCCTGGCAGAAGAGAGGGCGGATGTACGCTGGCACGAAGCCGGGGAACTCGAAGGCGTCGGTGACGCCGGCATCATAGGCGCGTTGGCGCAGGTTGTTGCCGTAGTCGAACACCTCGGCACCCTGGCGGCGGAAGGCGAGCATCGCCTCGACGTGGCGCGCCATGGAGGCCATCGCCCGGCGGGCGTAGTCCTGTGGATCCGAGGCGCGCAGCGCCGCCGCCTGGTCCAGGCTGAGGCCGTGCGGCACGTACATCAGCACATCGTGGGCCGGAGTCTGGTCGGTGACCACGTCGGGGCGGACGCCGCGCAGGGCCAGCTCGGGGTAGACGTCGGCAGCGTTGCCGATCAGACCGACCGACAGCGGTTTCTCCCCGTCGAGGGCTTCCTCGACCAGCGTCATGGCTTCTTCAAGGTCATCGACGACGGTGTCGACGTAGCCGTGCTGGAGGCGGCGCTGGGCGCGGGCAGGATCGACTTCCACGATCAGCCCCACACCCTCGTTCATGGTGATGGCCAGGGGCTGCGCGCCGCCCATGCCGCCGAGGCCCGCGGTGAGCACGAACTTGCCCTTGAGCGACGGCCAGCCGCGCAGGCGCGCCAGGGACGCCAGCGTCTCGTAGGTGCCCTGCAGGATGCCTTGCGTGCCGATGTAAATCCACGAGCCGGCGGTCATCTGGCCGAACATCATTAGGCCGCGGGCCACCAGTTCGTCGAAGTGCTCCTGGGTGGCCCAGTGCGGGACCAAGTTGGAGTTGGCGAGCAGGACGCGCGGTGCGTCGGCGTGTGTGCGGAAGACGGCCACCGGCTTGCCGGACTGGACGAGCAGGGTCTCGTCGTCGTCCAGGTCGCGCAGGGATTGGAGCAAGGCCTCGAAGCAGTCCCAGTTGCGGGCCGCTTGGCCGCGGCCGCCGTAGACCACCAGGTCCTCCGGGCGTTCGGCGACGTCGGGGTCGAGGTTGTTCTGCAGCATGCGGTAGGCGGCTTCGGTGAGCCAGGACTTGCACGTGCGCTGGGTGCCGCGCGGAGCACGCACGACTCGCGGGCCTGTCATACCGACCTCCTCGATCGGCCCCGGCCCAGACTAGGGGGCCGAGACCTCCAGGGACTGGATCGTCCTCTCGAATGCGGGTGCGTACTGCGAGTGTTGGCTCTCCTCGCAGGATAGGGTCAGCTCGAGTGTCTGGCCCGAGGCGTGGAACAGGATCCAGGACGCACGGGCGGAGATGCGCGTGCCTTGGACGGTAGTCACAGGCATGCGCATCTCGATGCGCCCGGCTGGGCTGCCGTTGAGGCTGTCGATCATCTCGTACGAGATCAACTGCGCGCCGGGGATGATCGACTCGAGAGACTGCGCGGTGGCCTCGACCATGAAGGCGAGGGGGACGCCGAGATCACCGAGGCTGACCAAGGCGATGTTGGGAACGTATCCCACCCGCAGAGCCTGGGGGTTGGGGTGCAGGGCGATGAAGCGGGTTCCCTGCGCCGCGCTGCCGGCGAAGGCCTCGAGCAGCGGTGCCAGTTCCGGATTCAGTCCGGCGCCGGCGCGGATCATCGCCTCGACGTCTTCGGCGTTCAGGTCGAGGACGATCCACTCTGGCGGCAAGGCCAGGCGGTATCCCACTTCGTGGTCGATGAACTCGGTGGAGCCGTCGGCGAGGGTGTGGGTGGTGCTCGCCGCTGCGGGGGTGGGCGTCGGTGTGGGGGTCGGGCGAGGCGTGGGGGTTGGTGAGGCGGTGGCGGTCGCGGTGGCCGTGGGAGTCGGAGTGGGCTGTGCGAAGGTGCTGCAGCCGAGGATGGCCAGCCACAGTGCGAGAAGTGCCATGATCGGGGCCGCGAAGCGGGACATGATGGTTCCTCCTCTGGGCCTGGGCGCTCACCAATGCTCGAAGTGGAAGCACTCCTCGGCCGGGCGGCGACCCCCTGGCTGGGGCGGGCGGGTGAGGGTCTCGGGTTTGGCGGGATAGCCAAACGACAGGGCGACGTTGAGGTGCAGGTCCTCGGGGAAGCCGAGGAGAGTCCGGGCGGCGTCGGGCTGGTAGATCGTTGCCAGGCACGAGGCGATGCCCATCTCCCATGCTGCCAGCTGCATGTAGGCGGCGGCCTGCCCGGCGTCGAAGGCGATCGACCAGCGCTGCGCGGGATCGGGGGTGAGGATGGCCACACCCAGGGCGGCGCCGGCGAGGTGGCCGGCGTACGTGCCCAGTCTACTGAGGGCGACTAGCGTCTCGCACTTCTGGATGGCGATGAAATGCCAGGGCTGCGTGTTCTTGGAGGACTGGGCGCGCCGTCCGGCGCGAAGGATGCTCAGCACCTGGTCTGCCGAGAGCGGCGTGGGCGCGAACTCGCGAACGGCGCGTTTGAGGCGAATGGCCTGTGCCACGTCCATCGGAAGCCTCCTCCAAGATTATAGAGCCGGCGCGTGCCGTCTGCCGAGGGCAGCGGGACGAGAACGCGCTGCCTAGGCCCCGTTCATCGAAGCCGAGGGCTGATGGAGGCGCAGGTACGCCAGACCCCAGCCGCAGTTGACGAACGCTTGTGCAATCCCCACGCCGATGAGCTGCACGGGAAAGAAGGCGAGCCGCAGGGCCTGGGCGATGGCGGCCGTCTCACCCGTGCCGGCGCCGCCCGGCGCGGCAAGCAGGGCGGCCAGCAGCAACATCGCGATGGCTAGGCCCGTCAGGAGGAAGAGGGCGAGGCGGAGCAGGAGGGAGAGCAAGAGGCCGACGACGAAGACCGGCTTCGCGTTCCCCCTGAGGAGGTCCCGCGTCCTGCGAAAGGCGGGCCGCAGGCGGAGGCCGTCCAGGACGACGGCAGCGCTGGTCAGGCCGGTGGCGAGGTCCATCCCGATGGACAGCAGCAGGAAACCCACCAGCAGGAACGGAAGGCTGCAGATGGACGCCAGGCCAGCGGTGACCATCGCCGACGCGAACTGGCATCCCATGGTGAGGGCCAGGATGAACAGGAACGCCGCGCCGACCGCCATCCACGCGCCCAGGACCGTGAGGAAGAACTGCGTGCTGCGGGCGAGCGTGGGACCGAACCGGAGGGGGCCTGGGGACTGCAGGGTTTCCCTCACGCCTGTCAGGACGCCGGCTTGGGCGAGGACGGCGCCGATCAGTCCCGAGACGAGCAGTGTCGCCAGAAGCACCAGCGAGCGGGCCACCTCTGCCGTGCTGCTCGCCTCGGAGAGAAGATCGGCCCACAGGTCTGGCGCGGCGAAGTCGATGATCAGGCCCACAAGTTGCGGCAGGCCGCCCAGCAGGCCAAGGGCCAGCAGGGCCTTATGCGTCCAGACTTTCTTCCACGACTCTGTCAGGAGTGCAGCGTAGTCCATCATCCCCCTCCTGGCGTGGTCGCTCGGGCGGTCGGCTGCGGCGGAGCGGAGGCGCTGCGCCGCGAGCGGCTGCTACTCGATCGTCTGGCGTGGTGGCTCCGGCAGCGGGCGCAGGTAGACCATCCAGGTGTCGTACGCCTCCACCCGGCCGTTGTTCTTCAGGCTCTCGAGATCCGTGTCGTTGATCGGGCGGCCATAGTCGCTCTCGCGGAAGGGTCGAAACTCCCCGCTGAGGATGTCCTGCACCCGGCCGTCACCCCAGTCGACGACCGCTTCGCCTGACTGCAGCACGAACACGAGCGAGCGCGAGACAGGAATGCCGCGAGGCATAGGCCCTCCTCGGATGGTGCCTACTTTCGCCGAAGACCGGTTTTCGCGCAAGTGTGGTCGGGGCGAGGTCAAGAGAGAACGGGGCCGGGCTGATAGGCAGAGGGCCGGCCCCGCTCGGGGAGATCGGCAGAGGCTGGGCTGGGTCAGCGCGAGGCTGCGGATTTGACGGCATTGCGCCCGTTGAGCAGGTCCCCGAAGGAGGTGCTCTTCAGGCGGTTGACCAGGAATTCCTGGGCCTCGCACCAGATGCGGTGGACGGGGCAGTCGTCGCGGTAGGTGCAGACGTTGGGGTCGATGACGCATTCGTTGAGTGCGATTGGGCCGTCGATGACCTCGATGACCTCGAGCAGGGAGATGTCGTGCGGGTCGCGCGCCAGGGAGACACCGCCCCGCGCTCCGCGCGAAGTGTGCAGCAGGCCGGCGACCGACAGTTGGGAGACGATCTTGGCCAGGAAGGAGGGCGGGACCTGCTGCTTGCGGGCGATCTGACCGGTGGGGGCACGCCCGCTCTCGCCCAGGCTGGCCAAGTAGAGCACCGCCCGGACGGCGTAATCAGCTTGGCGCGTGATTTGCATCGGACCCTCCTTCTCGGCCCTTGGACATGAATCATCCCCTTCTTATCCAGTTTATGTTCGCGCGATTCCGGCGGCAAGTGAGAAGTGTCACCGGGGCCGCATGACCTTCAGCGAGCGGCTCTGGGCACGGGCCGGCGTGGTATCATAACCAGCCGATTGTGCGGCCGCACCGCGGCCAGCATGGAGGGGACGTGAAAGCGATCACCGTCGTGGGCGTGGGCTACGTCGGCCTGGTGACCGGCGCGTGCTTCGCCGATCTGGGAAACCGCGTCGTCGCGCTCGACATCGATGAAGACAAGATCGCCGGGCTGAAGCGCGGCGTGATGCCAATCTACGAGCCCGGCCTGGAGGAGATGGTCAGCCGCAACGTCGCCGCCGGCCGGCTGAGTTTCACCACCTCCTACGCCGAGGCGCTGGCGGGCAGCGAATTCGTCTTCATCGCGGTGGGCACCCCGGCCGGGGTCGACGGCGAAGCCGACCTGAAGCACGTGCGAGCGGCCGCAGAGTCGATCGCGCGCGCCATGAGCGGACCGCTGATCATCGTCAACAAGTCCACGGTCCCGGTGGGCACCGGCGACTGGGTGGCGGATATCGTGCGCGCCAACCAGCCCCGCCCGATCCCCTTCGCCGTCGTCTCCTGCCCCGAATTCCTGCGCGAGGGCTCGGCCATCTCCGACTTCATGAACCCCGCCCGCACTGTCCTCGGCTCGCTGGACCGCGAGGCTGCCGAGAAGGTGGCCCAGCTCCACCTGCCGCTGCGCGCCCCGATCATGATCACCGACCTGCGCACGGCGGAAATGATCAAGTACGCCTCCAACGCGTTCCTGGCCACCAAGATCTCCTTCATCAACGAGATTGCCAACATCTGCGAGGCGCTCGGCGCCGACGTCAAGGAGGTCGCCGCCGGCATGGGCTACGACCCGCGCATCGGCCCCGATATGCTCAGCGCCGGCCTGGGCTACGGCGGCAGCTGCTTCCCCAAGGACGTCAAGGCCCTGGCGCACATGGCCGCCGAAAAGGGCCGCCACCCGCAGCTCCTGCAGGCGGTCATGGAGATCAACGCCGACCGCCGGCGCCAACTGGTGGAGAAGCTGCGCCAGCTCCTGGGCACACTGCAGGACAAGACCATCGGCCTCCTCGGCCTGACCTTCAAGCCGAACACCGACGACCTGCGCGAGGCGCCCGCCCTCGACATCGCCCGAACCCTGCTGGCAGAGGGGGCTCGCCTGAGGGCCTACGACCCGGTGGCGATGAGGGCCGCCGCCAGCCTGATGCCCCAGATCACCATGGCCGGCGATCCGTATGCCCTGGCCCAGGGCTGCGATGCCCTCGTCATCTGCACCGAGTGGAACGAGTTCAAGCAGCTGGACCTGCTCCGCATCAAGCAGGCCATGCGCCAGCCCGTGATGGTGGATGGCCGCAACCTGTATGAGCCGACTCAGATGAGCCGCCTCGGGTTCCGCTACCGCGGCTTCGGCCGCGGTCACGGCCCCGACGGCCAACCCATGGAGGCAGACCCGGAATGACCCGCCCCAAGGGCAGTTCGGTGACCCGCGCCCGTCTGCGCAACGGGCTCGAGGTCCGCCTCAAAGAGATCCACACCGCCCCCCTGATCAGCACCTGGATCTGGTACCGCGTCGGCTCGCGCAACGAGCACGGCGGAATCACCGGCATCTCGCACTGGACCGAGCACATGCAGTTCAAGGGCACCCCGCGCTTCCCGGCGGGCGTGCTCGACCGCGCCATCTCACGCGACGGCGGCTTGTGGAACGCCCTGACCTGGATCGACTGGACGGCATACTTCGAGACCATGCCTGCCGACAAGGCCGATCTGGCGCTGCGCCTCGAGGCCGACCGCATGGTGCACAGCCGCTTCGATCCGAAGGAGGTCGAGTCGGAGCGGACGGTCGTCATCTCCGAGCGCCAGGGGCACGAGAACGAGCCGACGTTCCGGCTGGCCGAGGAGGTGCAGGCGGCGGCCTTTCGCGTTCATCCCTACCATCACGAGGTCATCGGCGACATGCCGGACCTGCAGCGCATCGACCGCCACGCCCTGTACAGGCACTACCGCCGCTACTATGTGCCCAACAACGCGGTGCTGGCCGTCGCCGGGGATTTTCGGGCAGGCGCGATGCTGCGGCGCATCCGGGAGTTGTTCGGCCCGATCGCGTCCAAGCCTCTACCCAATGGTTCGGTCCCGCACGAGCCCCCCCAGCAGGGCGAGCGCCGGGTGGAGGTCGTCGGGCCGGGCGAGACGGCCTATGTCGAAGTGGCCTTCCACGCGCCGGCAGGCCGGGACCCGGATTTCCTGCCGATGGCGGTTCTCGACAGCGTCCTGGCTGGCGCCTCGAGCCTGAACCTCTTCGGCGGCGGGATCTCCAACAAGACCTCGCGACTGTACAAGGCGCTCGTCGAAGGCGACCTGGCGGCCTCGGTCAGCGGGGACCTGTCCGCGACGGTGGACCCGTTCCTGTACGCAATCCGCGCCACGGTGCGCCCGGGCCGCACGCCGGAGCAGGTGATCGAGAGGCTGGATGCGGAACTGACGCGGCTGCAGGAGCATCCGATCGAGCAGGAAGAACTGACCAAGGCCGTCAAGCAGGCCCGCGCCCTCTTCGCCTACGGCAGCGAGAGCATCACCAATCAGGCGTTCTGGCTTGGCTACAGCGAGATGTTCGCGGACTACAGTTGGTTTGAGACCTACCTCGATCGGCTGGCGGCCGTCACGGCCGAGCAGGTCCTCAAGGTGGCGCAGACTTACCTGCACAAGGGCAACCGCGTGGTGGGCGTCTATCGACCCACCGGGGAGGTGGGCCGTGGCTAAGCGCGCCCGACCCGCCGCCGTTTCGCGCCGAGCCGGCTCGACCTTCGACGTCCGCTCGCTGCCGGGGCCAGAGACCATCCTGCGCCGCGAGCTGGCGAACGGTGTGGTCGTGCTGGCGCGCGAGAACTTCTCCAGCCCGTCGGTGGTGGTGAGCGGCTACGTGCCCGTGGGATCGATCTTCGAGACTCGGGAGCAGGCCGGACTGGCGGACCTGACCGCCTCGTCCCTGATGCGCGGCACCGAGAGGTGGTCCTTCGGCGAGATCTACGAGAAGCTGGAGTCGGTGGGGGCGACGCTGGGCATTGGGGCCGGCAAACATGCCACCTCGTTCCAGGGCAAGGCGCTGGCCGAGGACCTGGGATTGCTGCTCGACTTGTTGGCCGAGGCCCTGATGCACCCCAGCTTTCCCGAAGAGCAGGTGGAGCGGCTGAGGGGCGAGAAACTCACCGCCCTGGCCATCCGGGATCAAGACACGGGCGCGGTGGCCGGGATGACTTTCGACGACCTGGCCTACCCCGGGCATCCCTACAGCGTGCCGGATGATGGGTACCGCGATACGGTGGGCGCCCTCCGCGTCGAGGACCTGCGGTCCTTCCACCGCCGCCACTTCGGGCCGCGCGGGATGGTGGTGGCTGTGGTGGGCGCGGTGCGGGGCAACGCGGCGGTCGAGGCGGTGGAGAGGCGGTTGGGGGCATGGGTCAATCCGGATCAGCCCTCCCCTCCTGCGCTTCCGCCGGTCTCGGCTCCGTCGAAGGTGGTGAGGAAAGAGGTCTTCCTGCCTGGCAAGATTCAGTGCGATGTCGTGCTCGGCTCGCCTGGCCCCAGCCGCACGGATCCGCAGTATCTGGCGGCAGCCGTCGGCAATCACATCCTCGGGCGATTCGGCCTGATGGGGCGCATTGGAGACGCGGTGCGGGAGTCGGCCGGCTTGGCCTACTACGCCTACAGCGCCATCGGCAACGGTCCCGGGCCTGAACCGTGGCAGGTGATCGCCGGGGTGAACCCCGTCAACGTCGACCGGGCCATCGATCTGGTGCGCCGCGAGGTGGGGCGCTTCGTCCGCCAGCGGGTCACGCCGGACGAGCTTGCCGACAATCAGACCCACTTCGTCGGCCGGCTGCCCCTGCAGCTTGAGTCGAACGAGGGTGTGGCGAACGCGCTGGTGCACATCGAGCGCTTTGGGCTGGGGCTTGACTACTACCAGCGGTACCCGGCCTTGATCCGCGCCGTGACCCGAGACGAGATCCTGTCGGTGGCGCGGCGCTTTCTGGATCCCGAGCGGCTGGTCATTGCGGTTGCCGGGCCCAGGCGCCAGGACGGGTGAGGCATGATCCGGTCTGGGATCGACATTCTGGAGATCGACCGCGTCGACCGCGCCATCCTGCGCCACGGCGACCGCTTCTTCGATCGCTTCTACACGCCGCAGGAGCTGATCGACTGCCGTGGGCACACGCCGGCTCTCGCGGCTCGCCTGGCGGGCAAGGAAGCGGTGGCGAAGGCGTTGGGGACCGGGATTGGGCTGGTGGGCTGGAAGGAGATCGAGATCGTCAGCGGACCAACGCGGGAGCCCCTTCTGCGGCTGCACGGCGAAGCCAGGAGCCAAGCCCGGCGGCAGGGCCTGGAGACGTGGAGCATCAGCCTGAGCCACACGCACGAGCACGCGGTGGCCGTGGCGGTGGCCGTGGCGACACCCCCCAAGCAGAGGCGAAGACGTGGAACAGCGGAAGATTGAACCCGGCCTGCGCGGTGGGCTGAGGTGGGACGTGACCGAAGACCGTACGGCAAGGCACATCGGCAGCGGATCGCTGCGCGTGTTCGCCACGCCGGCCATGGCCCTGCTGATCGAACGGGCCTGCGTGGAGCTGCTCCAACCGCTGCTGCCCGAGGGCATGAGCACGGTGGGAACGGCCCTGCACGTGCGGCATCTGGCGCCGACGCCCCTGGGCATGACCGTTCGGGCCGAGGTCGAAGTGACCGCCGTCGAGGCCAACCGCATCCGCCTGCGGGCCGAGGTGTGGGACGAGGTGGAGCGGGTGGGGGAGGCGGAGCACGAGCGGGCGGTCATCGATGTCGATCGGTTCCTGAAGCGGGTCCAGGGCAAGTTGGAACGCCGCACCCTTTGACGGCAGGCCCTCGACGTGGTAGACTCTCATCGCTCCCGCCCGGAGAGTGCATCCGGCGGGAGAGTTTGTGCCCCACCCTTGTGGGGCGATCTCACACGCTTCCGGACCCGGATGGGCGTGCCGGTGGGCCAGCCGGTTCCAGCCGGGGGAGATGGAGGCGGAGGCTTAACGCACAGGAGGAACAGACCCCATGGCCGTCATCAGCATGAAAGCCCTGCTCGAAACGGGCGTCCACTTCGGCCACCGCACGCGGAAGTGGAACCCGCGGATGAAGCCCTACATCTTCACCGAGCGCAACGGCATCCACATCATCGACCTGCAGCAGACGGTGGAGGCGCTCGAGGCCGCCTATGCCCTCGTGCGCGACCGCGTGGCGGCGGGCGGGACGGTGCTGTTCGTGGGCACCAAGCGCCAGGCCCAGGAGACGATTGAGGCCGAGGCCACGCGCTGCGGCATGCCCTTCGTGAACAACCGCTGGTTGGGCGGCACGCTGACGAACTGGCGGACCATCCGCAGCCGCATCGACGAGCTGGAGTCGCTGGAGCGGCGGCGTGACGCAGGCGAATTCGACAGTCTGTCGAAGAAGGAAGCCCTGTCGCTGACGCGCCAGATCGAGCGGCTGAGCGCGCGGCTCGGGGGCGTGCGCACCATGCGGTCCCTGCCCGACCTGGTCTTCATCGTCGATGTCCGCCGCGAGGAGACCGCTGTCCATGAGGCCAACCTGGTGGGCATCCCGGTGATCGCGCTGGTCGACACGAACTGCGACCCGCGCGGCGTCGACTACGTCATCCCCTCCAACGACGATGCCATCCGCGCCATCAAGCTCCTCACGGCCAAGATCGCCGACGCCGTGCTGGAGGGCAAGGCGATGCGCAAGGAGGAGGAGGCCGAGGAGGCCCCGGCGGTGAGCCTCGCGGCCCGGGCGGAAGCCGAGGCCGAGATGAGCGATGAAGAGCTGCTGGGCGAGGCCACGCTGGCGAAGCTGCAGAGCGGCGCCTACGGCATGCCCGAGGCGGATTTCGAGGAGGCTGCAGGCGATCTCGACCTGGCTCCGGAGGGAAAGGACGAATGACCGTCTCGGCGAATCTGATCAAGCAGCTGCGCCAGGCGACCGGTGCCGGCGTCCTCGACTGCCGCAAAGCGCTCGAGGAGACGGCGGGCGATGTGGAGAAGGCGGCTTCGCTCCTGCGCGAGAAGGGCCTGGCCGCGGCCAGCAAGCGCGCCGAGCGCGAGACGAGCGAGGGCGTCCTCGACCTGTACAGCCACGGCGATGGGCGCGTGGGGGTGATGGTGGAGGTCAACTGCGAGACGGATTTCGTCGCCCGCACGACGGAGTTCCGTCACTTTGCCCATGAGATGGCCCTGCAGGTGGCTGCCAACTCGCCGCGCTGGGTGGACGTGAAGGACGTGCCCGCGGAGGTGTTGGAGGAGCAGCGCCGCCAGGCGAGGCAGCAAGCGGAGCAGGAGGGGAAGCCGGCGAACGTCATGGAGCGCATCGTCGAGGGCAGGCTGGAGAAGTTCTACGCCGAGGCCTGCCTGCTGCGCCAGCCCTACATCCGTGACGACAGCAAGACGGTGGGCGAGGTGCTCAAGGAGATGATCGCCACCACCGGGGAGAACATCACCATCCGGCGCTTCGTTCGCTGGACGGTGGGTGAGCACGAGTGACGACGGCGGGCCAACAGACGTTGGCCCGTTGTCTTGTGCCCGGGCGAAGGACGGGAGGGAAGAGCACGTGGCAGACATGGAGAAGCCAGCCTACTCGCGCATCCTGCTCAAACTGGGGGGCGAAGCGCTGGCGGGGCCTCAGGGCTTCGGCATCGACCCCAAGAGGGCGGAGGCCGTGGCGGCCATGGTCGAGCGGGTGCGGGCCCTGGGGGTGCAGGTGGCGATCGTCATCGGGGCGGGGAACCTGTGGCGAGGCCGCGAGGGCATCGAGCGAGGCATGGAGCGAGCCACCGCCGACTACATGGGCATGGTGGGCACGGTGATGAACTCCCTCGCCCTGATGGACGCCTTCGAACGGGCAGGCGCAGTGACGCGCGTCATGTCCGCCGTGGAGATGCGGGCGGTGGCCGAGCCCTACATCCGCCGCCGCGCCATCCGCCACCTGGAGAAAGGGCGAGTCGTCATCCTTGGGGGCGGCACGGGCAATCCCTACTTCTCCACCGACACCGCGGCCGCCCTGCGGGCCATGGAAGTCAACGCCCGCATCCTGATCAAGGCCACCAAGGTCGACGGCGTCTACGACAGCGACCCGCAGAAGGACCCCCACGCACGGCGCTTCGACCGGCTCACCTACATCGACGCTCTCAACCGCCGCCTGCAGGTCATGGACAGCACCGCCATCTCGCTGTGCATGGACAACAACCTTCCCATTCTGGTGCTGGACATGTGGCAGGAGGGGAGCCTGATGCGAGCGGTGCTGGGCAAGCCGGTGGGCACGGTCATCGGGGCCTGAGCCCGGCTGCGGCGCCTCCTTCGCAAATCCGCGCTTTTGGGCTATCCTAGGGGTAGACAGCCGCCGCTCACCGTGACAGACGCCACAGGAGTTCGCGCATGGTGAACGAAGCCCTGGCGGAGGCCGAAACCCGCATGAAGGGAGCGGTCCGCGCCCTCGAGGAGGACCTGGCGGCGATCCGCACCGGCCGGGCCTCGCCGGCGCTGGTCGAGCGCCTTCCGGTCGACTACTACGGGTCGCCGACGCCCCTGATGCAGCTGGCGACGATCAGCGCTCCCGAGCCGCGCCTGCTGACGATCCGCCCCTTCGACCCCGGCAGCCTGAAGACCATCGAACGCGCCATCCTGGCTTCGGACCTGGGGCTGACCCCCAGCAACGACGGCAAGATCATCCGCCTCACCATTCCTCCGCTCACCGAGGAACGCCGTCATGAGCTGGTGAAGGTCGTGCGGGCCCGGGTGGAGGAGGCGCGCGTGGCCGTGCGCAACGTCCGGCGCGATGTCCACGATGACCTGCGCGAGTTCGAGCGGGAGAAGGTCATCTCGGAGGACGAGCTGCGCCGGGGCGAGAACGAGCTGCAGAAGGTCACCGATCGCTTCATCGAGCGCATCCAGGAGATCGGGCAGCGCAAGGAGGCGGAGGTCCTTGAGGTCTGAGTCGGTCGCGGCCGGGGCGAAGGCAGGGAAGAAGGGCGAGGTCCTGCCGGAGAAGATCCCGACGCACGTCGCCATCATCATGGACGGCAACGGCCGCTGGGCGCAGGCGCGCGGCCTGCCGCGCTTGGCGGGCCATCGCGCCGGGACGGAGAACCTGCGCCGCATCATTCAGGCCTGCGGCGAGTTCGGCATCAAGTACCTGACGATCTACGCCTTCAGCACGGAGAACTGGGGCCGGCCGGAAGAGGAAGTGCGCGGCCTGATGGGGATCGTCGAAGAGGTCATCGACCGCGAACTCGGGGAACTGCACGCCAAGGGTGTGCAGCTGCGCCACATCGGCCGGCTGGAGGGGCTCGACCCCGCCCTGCAGGAGAAAGTCCATCACGCCATCGACCTCACGCGGCACAACCAGCGCCTGATCCTCAACGTGGCCTTCAACTACGGCGGGCGCGACGAGATCGTCCAGGCCATCCGGGCCATCGTGCGCGACGGCGTGCCGCACGACGAGGTCACCGAGGAACTCGTCAGCCGCTACCTGTACACCTGCGGCTGCCCGGATCCCGACCTGATCATCCGCACCTCGGGCGAGCTTCGCGTCAGCAACTTCCTGATCTGGCAGGGGGCGTACGCCGAGTGGTACGTCACCCCGACCTACTGGCCGGATTTCGGGCGCGAGGAGCTGCTCGAGGCGCTCCACGAGTTCGCCCGCCGTCATCGGCGTTTCGGCCGCCTCTGAACCGCGTCGCATTCCTGGGATGCTGAAAGAACGTCTCGCAGTCACCCTGCTGCTGCTGCCGCTCGTGGTGTGGGTGGTCGCCGACGGCGGCTGGCTGTACCTGGCGGCGGTGGGGACGGTCTTGGTGCTGGCCGGGATTGAGTACGCCCTGCTCTTCCGGCGCCACGGGCTGCGGCCGTCGCTGCCGCTGATCGTCGCCGGGATCGCGGCGCTCTCGCTCGACCGCTTTGCCTGGGGCTTCGCTCACGCACCCTTCCTCCTGACGCTACTCTGCCTGGGGGCGATGGTGTGGCATCTGGTGGACTTCGAACGCGGTGCGGCGCGCTCGGGCACGGATTTCGGCGTGACGCTCGGGGGCGTGCTCTATCTGGGCTGGATCGGGGCTTACCTGATCTCGCTGCGCCGCCTGCCGTCGGGCGAGTGGTGGTTTCTGCTGGCGCTGCCGAGCGTGTGGCTCGCCGATTCGGCGGCGTACTTCGTGGGCCGGCGCTTTGGCCGGCATCGGCTGTCACCCCGCCTCAGCCCCAAGAAGAGCTGGGAAGGGTTCCTCGCCGGGGTGGTGTGCGGGGCGGCGTTCGGGGCGGGGCTGGGGGCGTTGTGGTCTGTGGGCGCTCCCGCCGGGGCCGGCATTGGCCCCGCCGCTGGGTTGATCGTCGGGGCGGTGGTGTCGCTGCTGTCGCCGCTGGGAGACTTGGGGGAGAGCATGATCAAGCGCGAGATCGGGGTGAAGGACTCGGGCAATCTGCTGCCGGGACATGGCGGCGCGCTCGATCGACTGGACTCCTGGCTGTGGGCCGGAGTCCTCGGCTACTACCTTTCGCTGTGGCTTTCTTGAGGGAGGGAGGAAAGTCGGAGGCTGGGCCGCGAGCGTCGGGATCGTGCCCGGGCGCGGCGCAGTGCACGCGCGGGCAAGGGCGCGCGGCTCTGGCGTGCTTGCGCTCGAAACAGGCACATGCTATAATCTGCCGGCGTAGACGGTAGCCCATCGGCCAAACGTCCCCTTTGCGTCCAACCCGCAGATCCGGCCCATACCTCGGGCCTGCTCGCTGAGAGGCGAGCCTCCCATCCCTGTGCCGACATGACCCTGACGATTGCGATCGTCAACCCGTAATCCTGTGCCCCGTTCGGGAGCGGACCGATGAACATTGCCCAGCTGGAAGCCATGACCCTGAACGACCTTCGCGGCCTGTCGAAGGAGCTGGAGATTCAGGGCGCGAGCCGCATGAAGAAGGAGGACCTGATCCTGCGCATCATGCAGGTGGACGCCGAACGGCGCGGCCTCGAGCTGCGCGGCGGCATCCTCGAGATCATGAGCGAGGGCATGGGCTTCCTGCGCGCCGACCACTATCTGCCCGGTCCGAACGACATCTACGTCTCCCAATCCCAGATCCGCCGCTTCGCCCTGCGCACGGGCGACATGGTCATTGGCCAGATCCGCCCGCCCAAGGAATCGGAGAAGTACTACGGCCTGCTGCGCGTCGAATCGATCAACGGCCTCGACCCGGAAGAGGCCAAGAACCGGCCGAAGTTCGAAGACCTGACGCCCATCTTCCCCCAGGAACGCTTCGACCTGGAGACCGACCGCCACACACTCTCCACCCGCCTGCTCAACCTGATCGCCCCCATCGGCAAGGGACAGCGCGGCCTGATCGTCTCGCCGCCCAAGGCGGGCAAGACGACCGTCCTCAAGGAAGTGGCCAACGCCATCTCCACCAAGTACCCCAAGGTGCACTTGATGGTGGCCCTCATCGGCGAGCGGCCGGAAGAAGTGACCGACATGGACCGCTCGGTCGACGCGGAGGTCATCGCCTCCACCTTCGATGAGCCGGTGGCGTCGCACGTGCGGGCGGCCGAGATGGCGCTGGAGCGGGCGAAGCGCCTGGTGGAATGCGGCCGCGATGTGGTCATCCTGATGGACTCGATCACCCGCCTGGCCCGCGCCTACAACTTGATGGTCACGCCGTCCGGGCGGACGCTGTCCGGCGGCCTCGACCCCGTGGCGCTGTACCCGCCGAAGCGCTTCTTCGGCGCCGCCCGCAACATCGAGGAGGGCGGCTCGCTGACGATCATCGCCACCTGCCTGGTCGACACCGGCTCGCGCATGGACGATGTGGTCTACGAGGAGTTCAAGGGCACGGGCAACATGGAGCTGCACCTGTCGCGGCGGCTGCAGGAGCGGCGCATCTTCCCCGCCTTCGACATCGAGCGCTCCTCCACCCGGCGCGAGGAAATCCTGCTCGGCCCGGACATCACCCCACGCGTCTGGCTCATCCGCCGCATGTTCTCGCACATGGTGTCGCCGCCTCCCAACGGCGCCGGCATGGACATCGCCAGCGCCACCGAGGCCATCATCGACCGCCTGCGCCGCACCGAGAACAACGTCGAGTTCCTCGAGACCTTGATGGAGGACAGCGTCTAACGGTGGCCCGCTCCCTGGCACGGCCACTGGCTTGGGTCCGCCAGTCCCTGCCGACACTGGCGGCGGTGCTGGGCTTGCTGTCCGGTTCATGGGCAAGCTGGAGGAATGTCGCGGGTGCCAACGCGGCTCGCCCGGCAGCGGTCAGCCAAACCCCCGCACCCGCCGCCGACCCGGTGGAGGTGGACCTGCCGGAGTTCGACGCCTCGCTCGCGACGGGCCTCGCCCGCCTCGCCAACCCCCACACCAGCCTCCCACGCCGCGCCCGGGTCGAGGTCGTCCGCTACACGGTCCAGCCGGGGGACTCGGTCTTCGGCATTGCCGAGAAGTTCGGCCTCAAGCCGGAGACCGTGCTGTGGGGCAACTACGAGGTCCTGCAAGACGACCCGCATACACTGCGGCCCGGGCAGGAACTCAACATCTTGCCGGTTGATGGAACGTACTATCAGTGGCAGCCCGGCGACACACTCGAGTCGGTGGCGGCCTTCTTCGGGGTGGACCCCGAGGCCATCAGCGAATGGCCGGGAAACGGCCTGGATCCGACGCGCCCTGAGATCAGTCCGGGCCAGTGGCTGGTGATCCCGGGCGGTCGTCGCGCGCTGCGGACGTGGGTCGTGCCGGCGATCGCGCGCGGTCGGGCGGGAGTCGGGGCCGCCTACGGCCCGGGTGGGTGCAGCGGCGATTTCTCTGGCGGTGCGGTTGGAACGGGAGGGTTCATCTGGCCTGCGGCCAACCACTACCTGTCGGGAAACGACTACTGGTCCGGCCATCTGGCCATCGACATTGCGGCTGGCGAGGGCACGCCAATCTGGGCCGCCGACAGCGGGGTGGTCGTCTTCGCCGGGGGTGCCTACGGCGGCTACGGCAACATGGTCATGATCGATCACGGGAACGGCTGGCAGACGCTCTACGCGCACTTGAGCGTGGTCAGCGTCGCCTGCGGCCAGAGCGTGACCCAGGGGCAGCGCATCGGGTTGGCCGGCAGCACGGGCAACTCGACGGGCGCGCACCTGCACTTCGAGACCCGCTACGAAGGCGGTTTCGTCAACCCGTGGTACGTCCTGCCGTAGCGCGGCGGAGCGGCTTGCTTGACGGCCAGGCCGGCGGCTGATATGATGCGCCGACTGGACGAGCCGATGGCCGCCGAACCCCACGACACGCCTCCCAGCCCCGCCCGCCAGCCCCGGCTCGACCTGGCGCGCTACGGCCTGCGCGAGCCGCTGCTCCGATTCGCCCAGCACCTAGGCGTCCTGGCCGTGATCGCGTTGGGGGTGTGGGCGGCGAGAACGGGCCTGGACCGCCTGCCCGCCTCCCTGGCAGCACAAGCAGCGCCACGCCAGGCCACCGCCGCCCCCACTGCGGTCCCGGAAGTGGACATGGCGGATCTGCCGCCCTTCGCCGGCGGGCCGCTTGTCCCGGAAGGCGTGGTCCGTCAGGTGAACGCGCACACCGTGATCCCCAGTCGGCCGCGCATGGAGATCATCAAGTACGTCGTGCAGAGCGGCGATTCGCTCTTCGGCATCGCCGACCAGTTCGGCCTCAAGCCGCAGACCGTGCTGTGGGCGAACTACGATGTGCTGCAGGACAACCCCCATGCCCTGCGCCCCGGCCAGGAACTCAACATCCCGCCGGTGGACGGCACCACCTACACCTGGCACGCCGGCGACAGCCTTGCCTACGTGGCGCGCTACTTCGGCGTGACGCCGGAGGACATCCTCACCTGGCCGGGCAACAACCTCGACCCCGAGATGGACGTGGAGGACCCGGACATCGAACCCGGCACCACGCTCGTGATCCCGGGGGGCTACCGTGAGTTCGTCTCGTGGTCCGCGTTCATCCCGCGCGCCAATCCGGCGGTGGCCCGCTTGTATGGCCCGGGCGCGTGCGGCAGCGTGAGCGACGGTCCGATCGGCACCGGCTCCTTCATCTGGCCCACCGATTCGCATTGGATATCAGGCTACACCTACAACCCGGCCGCCAACCACCCGGCGATCGACATCGGGGGCGCCATCGGCCACTCGATCTACGCCTCCGACAGCGGCGTGGTGGTGTATTCGGGCTGGAACAACTCGGGCTACGGTCTGGTGATCGTGGTGGACCACGGCAACGGCTGGCAGACGCTGTATGCCCACCTCAGCCAGTTGAATGTCGCCTGCGGCGATGCGGTGTGGCAGGGGAACGTCATCGGCCTGATGGGCTGCACCGGCAACTGCAGCGGTCCGCACCTGCACTTCGAGATGATCAGCGCGACCTACGGCAAGGTGAACCCCCTGCACTTCCTGCCCTGAGAACCGACGAGCGCGAAAGGGCCTTGGCACAGGAGAGCATCCCTGCGCCGTCCCCGTGGAACGCAGCCCAGAAGATGTGCCAAGGGGCGCGGGCGAGAGCCGGGACTCCCCCGAGGGAGGCATGAGGGAGGCGCAGCTGGGCCACGGCGTCCTTGTTCACCCGGCGGCCCTTGACAGGCGGCGTAGGTCGGTTAGACTCATAGACATCCGTCTATGAGTGGCAAACCGCCCGACCCCGTCACGTTCGCCCGGGCCCTGGCCGACCCCACACGGCAGCAGATCATGGCTCTGTGCTGCTGCCGCTGGCGGTCGGTGGAGGAAATCGCCGAACACCTCGGGGTCACGCAGCCCACGGTCTCGCATCACCTGGCGCTGCTGCGCCGGGTGCACCTGGTGCGGCTGCGGCGGGCCGGGCGGCAGACGTTCTACACGCTTGATCAGGAGCGGGTGGCCCATTGCTGCGGCCGCCTGGTCGACCGCTTCGCGCCCGAGGTGGAGCGTGCGGCCCGCCGCTGAAGCGGCAGCGCAGCCTCGGCACGGGCCGGCTAGGTTCGGAGACTGCGAGGGTAGGTGCAGAGAAGGATGAGATGGACGATGCGCTGAGCGGCAAGGACGTCCGCGGGCGGGTGCAGCGTTACTACGCGCGGCTGGCAGCCGCGCCGGAATGCGGCTGCCAGCCTGCCTCGGAGAGCAAGTGCTGCGGCCCCGCCTATCCCGACGAGCTGCTGCAGCAGGTGCCTGGGGCGGCGGACGTGGTCAGCCTGGGCTGCGCCAATCCGCTGGACCGTGCGGCGCTGCAGCCAGGGGAGGTCGTGCTCGACTTGGGCTCGGGCGCAGGGCTCGACTGCTTCCTGGCGGCGAGCAGGGTGGGGCCGACGGGAAGGGTGATCGGCGTCGACATGACCGCGGACATGCTCGAGGTGGCACGGCGCCGGGCAAGGGAACTCGGGCTGGGGCACGTCGAGTTTCGTCAGGGACTGATCGAGGAGCTGCCGGTTGAAACGGCTTCGGTGGATGTTGTCCTCTCGAACTGCGTGATCAACCTGTCTCCCGACAAGCCCGCCGTGCTGCGCGAGATCGCCCGAGTCCTCCGTCCGGGCGGCCGCCTGGTTGTGGCGGACATCGTGAGCCGGGGCGCGCTGGCAGAGGCGTTCCGCCTACAGCCCGACGGCTGGGAGGCGTGCGTCGCCGGCGCGCTGACGGTGGACGAATACGCCAGCGGCTTGCGCCAGGTCGGCCTGGAGGATGTCGCCATCCTGCCCGCCGATGGGCAAGACCTGGACGACGTGCCGCCAGGCATTCCGTTTTCGGCCCTCATCACGGCGCGCAAGCCAGGACACGCCATGCCCGACAGCGACTGACGGATGAGCCAGCGCCGAGGGAAAGCCAACCGCCCACCCTTCGGCGGGTGGGCGGTCTTGTGGCGCCCTCGGCGCGACTCGAACGCGCGACCCTTTGCTCCGCAAGCAAATGCTCTATCCAAACTGAGCTACGAGGGCGCGCACCGCGCGGTCATCCGCAGCGCGCGGCCCGTGCGGTCACGGGTGGCGGGGAGGGAGGGATTCGAACCCTCGGTAGAGGCTTGAGGCCCCTACAAGCGCTTAGCAGGCGCCCCCGTTCGGCCACTCCGGCACCTCCCCGGTCGGTGCCTCCAGGCGGAGGGAGAGGGATTCGAACCCCCGGTGGGTTGCCCCACAGCTGTTTTCAAGACAGCCGCCTTCGTCCACTCGGCCATCCCTCCGGGATTCGAGAGGGCCCCTCCCAAGCGTGCTCATTCTACCACGGGGTGCGCGCCCAGGCAATCATCCTCATCTGCGCACGCCCCATCCCACGGCCGCGCGTCCTGCGGCGGCCTCACCCTCTCAGCCACACTTGATACAGCCCCAAACGCCCACCTTCCCCATCCGAGAAGAACTGCCGCTCCACCACCAGCCCCGCCCCTCGCGCCAGCGCCGTGAGCTCCTGCGGAGAGAAGTGGTGCACGTAGCGCAGCCCGCGGCCGCCGCGCCGCCAGTCCAGCAGGTAGTCTCCTGCCTCCACGTCTCCCGCTCTCTGGCCGATTTCCTCCCAACTCACCACGCGGCGGCGGAGCCTGCCGCTGGCCAGGAAGTTCCACACCGAGACCACCATCCGACCGCCGTCGGCCATTCGGCTCACCGCTTCGCGCACGAAGGCGGCGCGGCGCTCTTGCCCTGGCAGGTTGTGGAGCAGGGCGAAGGCCAGCAGGACATCGAAGTGCCCACTCACCGCCCGCGACCATCCGGGCACTGAGAGATCGATGGCTTCCAAAGATACCCAGGGCGGGATCCCGGCGCGGCGTGCCTGGTCGAGCAAAGAGCGGCTCCAGTCGAGGCCGACGTACCGGCCGTGAAAGCCGCTCGCCGCCAGCGCCCGCGCCACCTCGCCGCTGCCGCAGCCGAGGTCGAGCACAGCAGCCTCCGGGGAAATAGCCTCCAGGATCGTCCGCACCCCCGGCTGCAGGCGCCGGCGCGTCTCGGCGAAGGCGAGGCCGAAGGTCTGATAGAATTCCTGGTTGATCTGCAGCAGCCGATTCGCCACGTCGTCGCGCACGCCGGCATTATATGCTCACACGACAGGACCGCACCTGGTTGGAGGCGCGCCGCTACACCCCCGTGCAGCTGGCTCTGGCGCGCCAAGCCCTCGAGGACATGCGCGCCGGCCAGAGCCTGGAAGAGGCCGTGCGCCGTCATCCCCTGCCCAGCGGCGGCTACCTGGCGAAGCATCTCCTGGTGCACACCTACCGCGCCCTGACCGCGAGCGGCGAGTGGCCGCACGACCCGGACCTCCTGCGCCGAATCCGTATGAAGCCGATCCGTACGCTGTCCGGCGTCACCACGGTCAGTGTTCTCACCGAACCCCACCCCTGTCCTGGCGAGTGCGTCTTCTGCCCGAGCGTCAAGGGGATGCCCAAGTCGTATCTGCCCGACGAGCCTGGGGCGCGCCGTGCTCGCCAGCACGATTTCGATCCCTACCGCCAGACGGCCTCGCGCATCGAGGCCCTGGAAGCGATCGGGCATCCCAGCGACAAGATCGAGCTGATCGTCCTCGGCGGCACATGGAGCGCCTACCCCGCGGCCTACCAGGAGTGGTTCATCCGACGCTGCCTGGATGCCCTCAACGGCTTCGCAGCCTCGAGCCTGCTGGAGGCGCAGCGTGCGAACGAGAGGGCGCGGCGGCGCAACGTCGGCCTGGTCGTCGAGACGCGTCCGGACTGCATCGACCGGGACGAGATCGCACGCCTGCGCGCCCTTGGGGTCACCAAGGTCCAGCTGGGCGTCCAGAGCCTGGACGATCACATCCTGGCCCTCAACCGCCGCGGCCACGACGTGGCGAGCACGCGCCGCGCAGTCTCGCTCCTGCGCGCCGCAGGCTTCAAGGTGGTCCTGCATTGGATGCCGAACCTGCTCGGCGCCACGCCGGACTCGGACCGGCGGGATTTCGCCCGTCTGTGGTCCGACCCCGGGCTGCGGCCGGATGAGATCAAGATCTACCCGTGCGCGCTCCTGGAGGCCTCCGAACTCATGGAGTTCTGGCGCCGCGGCGAGTACCATCCCTACTCGACGGAGACCCTGATCACGCTCCTAGCGGACCTCAAGACGACCATCCCGCGCTACTGCCGTGTCAACCGCGTCGTGCGCGACATCCCCTCCACCCATGTCGTCGCCGGGAATCGCCGCACCAGCCTGCGCCAGGACGTCCAGGCGGAACTGGCCCGCCGAGGTGAGGCCTGTTCGTGCATCCGCTGCCGCGAAGTGCGGGAGAAGGAGGTGGACACCTCGCGCCTGACTCTGACGGACCTGACCTATCCGGCAGGCGGTGCCGAAGAGCATTTCCTCTCGTTCGACACTCCCGACGATCGTCTGGCTGGCTACCTCCGGCTCTCGCTGCCCGGGCCGGACTCTCCACCCACGGGCCTCTCCGACCTGCGCGGCGCGGCGCTCGTGCGAGAGGTGCACGTCTTTGGTGAGTCCCTGGCCCTGGGGGCGGACGCACCTGGGGCGGCGCAGCACGCCGGGCTCGGCCAGCGCCTGATGCAGCACGCGGAGCGGCTCGCCCGTCAGCAGGGATACAAGCGGCTGGCGGTGATCGCTGCGCTCGGCACGCGGCCCTACTACGCCTCCCTCGGCTACCGCCTCGGCGACTCCTACATGAGCAAGGACCTGGAGCCGGTCGGCCCGGACCAAGTGGGGTAAAATACTCCCAATGACGCCTTCTCGGCCCTCAACTTCCGGACGGCTGCCCCGACGCCCGAGGCTTCTCTCGTTCCTGGCGCTGGTGGCGCTGGCTTCTTCCCTTGCCGGCTGTGGCTCCGGGCCGAGCTGGGAGGAGACCGACAGCGTCCGTCACATCGTCCTTCTCCACACGACCGATGAGCACGGATGGATGGAGGGCTATCAGTCGTATGGCGGCGCGGCCGAGATGCTGCGCATGTGGCGCCGGCGCGAGGGCTATCGGATGGATGGGCGGTACCTAGTCGTCAGCAGCGGTGACATGTGGACGGGCCCGGCCGTCTCGAGCAGCCTTCTCGGGGAGTCGATGGTGGATGTGATGAACGCCATGGGGTACCGCGCCGCCGCACTGGGCAACCACGACTTCGACTTCGGCCAAGACGTCGTCCGCCAGCGGAGGCAGCAGGCGGCTTTTCCCTTCCTCGGTGCGAACATCGTGCTTCGCGGCAGCCAGCGTCAGCCGGACTACGTCCAACCGTACGCGCTGATCGACGTCAACGGCGTGCGCGTCGGCGTGCTCGGCCTGGCCACCACAGAGACTCCCGTCGACACGCGCCCGACCTACGTCGCCGACCTCGAGTTCCGCTCCTACCGCGAGACCCTTGAGCGCTATCTCCCGGAGATGTGGGCGGCGGGTGCGGACGCGATCGTGGTGCTCGGCCACCTGTGCGAGTCGGAGATGGCCGCGCTGGCCGGCCCGGCGGCGGATCTCGGCGTGTCGCTGATCGCAGGCGGTCACTGCCATGTCCAGTACAACGAGGTCGCCAGCGGGGTGCGGCTGATCGAGAGCGCGTACTTTCTGATCGGGTACACGCGCGTCGACCTGCTGGTCGATACAGCACAGAACCGGGTCGTGTCCCTGGCCGTGGAGTATGTGCCGAATCGAGGGCGGGCGGATCGAGAGCTGGCGGCCCGCATCGAGGGCTGGACGGCGCGCTTGCCGCAGGCGCTGCTGGAGCCGCTCGGCTTCGCGCGCCAGGGGATCTCGCGCGACTCGCCGGAGATGGCGCGGCTGATCCTCGGCGCATGGCTGGAGGCCTATCCCCAGGCGCAGGTGGCCCTGATCTCGACCCGCTACATCTCGCAGGACCTCCCCGCGGGGGTGGTGAGTGAGGCGACGATTGTGGGGCTGCTGCCGGCGGAGAACGAGCTCGTGTGTGTCGAGCTGACGGGGGAGCAGCTCCTCTCGATCCTCGAGGAACGCAGGCCTTTGGTAGCGGGTCTGGTGGAGGGTGCGGGTGGTTACATGCTGAGCGACGGATCTCCCTTGACGCCGGAGGCTCTCGTCTCGGTGCTGCTTCCGGATGCGCTCTACCTCGGTGAGAACTACTATTCGGTTGCCCAGTTTGACCCGACCCCCACCCACACCGGCATTGGCTGGCGCGAGCCCACTCTCTCGCTCCTGCGGCGGCTGGCCACGGGCTCGGCTCATCCTCTGGAGGAGGCGTTGGCCTCTCTTCCGTGAGGGCAGTTGCGGCGGTATGTGCGTGCGCGGCAGGAGGTGCAAGTGAGCAGCGGCTGTGAGGATGCCTGTTCTCTCGAAGCCCTACAGGCACGGCAGCGAGGCACGCTCCAACTCGTCCTGGCCATCAACGTCGTCCTGTTCCTGGTGACCGTGGTGGCGGCCTTGCGCGGGCGCTCGACGGCCCTGTTGGCGGACAGCCTGGACGACCTGGGCGACGCGCTGACCTACGGGCTGAGCCTGTATGTGGTTTCGCGCACAGTGGTGGCGAAAGCGCGGGTGGCCCTCGTCAAGGGCGGCCTCATCCTGATGGGAGCCGCCGCCGTCGCTGGGCAGATCGTCTACAGGATCTTCGTTCCCGCCACGCCGATCTTCGAGATCATGGGCGGCTTCAGCCTCCTTGGCTTGGCGGCGAACTCCCTGTGCTTGCTCTTGCTCTGGCGCCACCGCGAGGAGGACGTCAACATGAGCTCCGTCTGGGAGTGCTCGCGCAACGACATCGTGGGCAACCTCGCGGTGTTCGCCGCCTCGGGTGCCGTGGCGCTGACGAACGCGCGCTGGCCCGACCTGCTGGTGGCCTGCGGTCTGGTGCTGTTCTTGACGCGCTCCGCCGTACGGGTGGTGTCCGCGGCGGTGGCGGCGCTGCGGGCGGCAGCGCGGGGGGCTGCCCTGCCCTCCGGTCAGGCGGGCTTGCCCAGGGCGCGTTCGTAAGCCCAGTCTTCGAGGCGCATGTAGCCGCGGATGATGTGACTGGCGGCAAAGCGCAGCGGCTCTGGCGGCCACGGGATCGTCTTCCGCCCGACGAACCAGACGCGCGTCAGATCGCTGTCCTTCTCGAGAACCAGGTCGGCGATGGTGCGCCCGTTGAGGTGCGTCATGGACACGCCGTGGCCGACGCAGCCGAGGGAGAACACCGCGCGCCGGTCCCCCACGAACCCGATGACGGGCGCCATGTCGATGGGGACGCTCACCGGGCCACCCCAGCGATCGACGAAGCGGATGCCCTTCAGGCCAGGGAACATGCGGATCAGGTCTCGCTCGAGGTCGGCGAAGACGCGCGGGTTCAGGTCGCGCTCCATGTCGCCGCCGAAGGCGATGCTGACGTCGCTGCCGCCGATGGCGATGCGGTTGTCGGCGGTCAGGCGGAAGTAGTGGACGAGGTTGCGGGCATCCTCCAATCCCTGGCGATTGCGCCAGCCGATGCTTGCCCGCTGCTCCGGGGTGAGAGGTTCCGTGACCACCATGTGGGTGAAGGCGGGCACCTGGTGACGGCGCAGCTGCGGGAACAGGTGCGAGTAGGCGTTCGTTGCAAACACCACCTTCTCTGCCTGCAGGCTGCCCTTTGGGGTGCGGAGCGTGAAGCGGGCGCCGCGCTGGATCGTCTGCACCGGCGTCCCCTCGAAGACCTGAGCGCCAGCTTCTTCGGCCACCCGCTTGAGTTCGCGCGCATGCTTGGCGGGGTTGAGCAGGCCGCAGCGCGGTTCCCACCAGGCGCCCAGGAAGAGGGGTGAGTCGATTTCCTGCCGCAGGCGATCGGCCTCCCACCACTCCAGGCCGCCGATGCCCATCTGGGTGAGGATCTCCATATCGTGTTGGATGCGGCGCACGAAGCCGGGAGTGGTGGCCACCCGCAGAAAGCCAGGATGCTCGTAGTCGGACTGCATGTGATGGCGGCTGACCAATTCCCGGACGTAGTCGACGGCCCGCTCCATGTAGCGGTGTGCCTCGACCGTGCGGGCCTGGCCGAACAGGGCCTTGGTGACGGCAGGCTCCAAGCCGAACAAGGTCATGTTGAACCCACCGTTGCGCCCGCTGGCCCCATAGCCGATGATGGCGGCTTCGAGCACGGCAACGCGCAAGCCGGGCTCATCGCGGCGCAGGTTGTAGGCCGTCGCCAGGCCGGTGTAGCCGCCGCCGATGACGGCCACATCGACGACCTGCTCGCCCTCCAGCGGCGGGTTGGGCGTGTACGGCCCACACTCCTTGAGCCAGAACGACTTCTCCGCGTAGGTCCCAGACATGGGTCTCCTCCCGGCAGGGTCGCGGCCGACGGCGGGTCGGCGTGAGTCCTGGGCGCGCTGGGGGGCGTTGCGATCGGCTCAGCGCGCCACGAGCGTGATGATGAAGGAGGCGATCACCACGACTGCGATGATCGAGAAGATGATCTGCTGAACACGCAGCCGGCGCCGTTCGAAGCGTGAGAGAGGCTTAGCCTTTCTGCGGGTCATGTTCCGCTCCCGCCGCGATGATAGCACCCGACGGGGGCGGAGTCCAGCCGCCCGCCGAGATGCGCCTCATAGGGCTGAGTGTATACTTAGCCCAGCCTGCCCTCGATGGGCAACTCGGGAGGCGACCCGATGAACATCACCGACCTGCGGATGCTGCTTGAGCTCTTCGGCTATTTGGTGCGGCCCCTCGGTGTGCTGGTGTTTGGCGTGGCCGTCGGCTGGCTCACCGTCCAAGCGTTCAAGCGCGACCTGCTTGGCTGGCAGATGCCTCTGGCTGCCCTATTGGGGATCCTGGCCGCGTTCGTCCTCCTGGGCTATTGGGTGGAGGGAGGCGGCACGCTGGGGATGTTCGGCCTCGGGGCAGGCGCAGGCGTTCTCGTCTGGGGCCTGATCGGAAGCCGCCCGGCGAAGAAGGAAGAAGAGGAAGACGAGGACTGAGTCCATCGGACCCGAGCCCAAACACCCTGCCCGCCGTCGGGTTCGCTCGGGCGGGCAGGCGCTTCTCGCGCACTTGAGTGCTTGACCCACGCCGCGTAAACGCCTAGAGTGCTCCCAGAGCCCTTCTGGGGCATGGAGGCGGCCATGGCGCAACA
>FWPV01004061.1_pt1 | contig 31813 bp, 29 predicted proteins | sample 2228371 | NCBI WGS metagenome assembly FWPV01 (sample SAMEA103939776, study PRJEB20133) | metagenome
TCGGTTTTCGGTAGGCAAATCCAATTCCCATTCGCCTACATCATCCTTATGCCATCTAAAGGTGCGTTATTATACTGATAAAAATACTGGAAATTTTGCGATGACACCTCGAGAGTGAAAAAACCTGGAATTGGTGAATGCCGTTTACGGCAAGGTGTCATTGCGGCAAGAAAAAGCGGCCTTTCCATAGCGCACAAATGCCAAAGTGAAGGGTTGCTTGTTGATAGAAGCGTTGATTTTTGTTTGATTCGGGAAAAAAGTAACCCTATGCAGAAGGTCGTTTTGGTATAATGCGTTCAGCACGATTGTTTGGAGGCGAAAGATGAAAAAGATCGTCTGCGTCCTGGGCAGCCCCAGGCAAAACGGCAACAGCGAGGCGATTGCGCGCAAGTTCATTGAAACCGCAGAGTCTCTTGGAGCGCAATGCGAGACATTCAACCTTTACAAGCTTGATTTCAAGGGCTGCATAGCCTGCATGGCTTGCAAGACCGGTTCAGAGGAATGCGTGATAAAGGACGGCCTGAAAGAAGTTTTGGCTGCTGTCAAAGATGCCGACATACTTGTGATGACTTCGCCGATTTATTTCGGGCAAGTCACGGGCGAGCTTAAATGTTTTATAGACAGGATGTATTCTTTCCTGACACCAAATTATGTGACTGATGCCGCGAACCGCAGCAGGCTTGCAAAAGGGAAAAAATGCCTTTTTATTGCCACACAAGGAAATCCTGACGGCAGTTTCTATGATGTATTTCCATCCACTTACGGCAAGTTCTTTGGGCCGGAATGGTTTGGCTACGAGTGCGAGGTAATAAGGGGCATAGGGCTGCGCGATAAAACCGATGCCGCCAATAATCCGGACCTTATGAAACAAGCGGAAGAAGCCGCAAAAAGGATGGTAGGTTAATCTGCTTTTATGACCTCTATCTCGTAACCGTCCGGGTCGTTGACGAAATAAAAACGTCCGTTGACAGGACCGGAATCGGGCCAGAATTCTAGCCCTTCCGGTTCCCATTTTTTGCGGAACTCATCGAGGTCGGGCACGTTGAACGCCAAATGGAATACGTCCTCTGGAAACTCAAAATCCGGGGAGTTGGGCTGGTAACAAAGCTCTATCTGGGTGTTGTTGCCCGGTAGTTCGATGAAAGCCAGCTTGTTTCCAGCGGGAGAAGTGCTTTCGCGAACTTTTTGGAATCCAAAAACCTCAGTGTAAAACTTCAACGAGCGGTCGAGGTCGCGGACCCTTATTCTACAGTGAAGGAATTTAGGCTGGAAATTCGGCATTTTCGCCTCCAACTTAAAAGAATCGACTCATTATTTGGATGAAATCGCGTTTATCCAAGACTGGGCAATGAGCGCGTGGCCCGGTTGGGTTGGATGGATTCCATCCTGCGCCCAGAAATCCGGCTCGCAGCTTTTACAAGCGCGCAAGAAAATATCGCTCATAGGTATATGTATCGCTCCGAATTCGCAGGCGAGTATTTGGATTATCTCTATTTTCGGATCGAGATATTCGCGCATTTGTTTTATTTCTGGGTTGATGTATAACAGGAACGGGTCTATTATCACAAGTTTTGCTTCGGTTTCGGTTCGCAATCGGTCCAATATCCTTCTGTAAGACGCTGCAAAATCGCCTTCTGGGGTTGGGCCGTTATTTTGATAATGGCTCAAAACGTCGTTTATGCCAATTAGGATGGAAACCCAATCGGGTTTGAGGGCAATGCAGTCTTCCGTCCAGCGGGCTTCAAGGTCGCAGATTCGGTCTCCGCTGATACCTTTATTTATGAATCTATAATCGTAGTCGGGGTAGAGCGCTGAGAGCCATGAGGCGATAAAGTTTGCATATCCGAAGCCCATTGAACGGTTGTCGTTCCTGTCGCGTTGGCAATCAGTAATGCTGTCGCCTTGGAAAAGCACCTTCGAGCCAGGTTTAATTAAAATATCGTTCATAAAAATTCCTTTGCAAAAGAACTTTCCTGCGATTAGTTATGCTTGCTTCAATAAAATACCTGCAAAACTCTTCAGCAGGATTTCACGAGATGGGCTCATAAGATTTAAGATGGATATGGCAAAATAGCGTTTTTGAAGTAGGGAATTATAAATGCAGTATCGTCCGCTCGGGAAAACGGGTCTTCAGGTTTCAGCGCTAGCGATGGGTTGCATGCGACTTCCCGCCGACAATCCGGAGCTAGCCGCGCAAGTCGTTGACCAAGCGATAGCAATGGGAATAAATTATTTCGAGACCACGAGATTCTATATTGGGGGCAAATGCCAGCACCTCACTGCGGGAGGCTTGAAAGGCCGCAGCAGAGGGCTGATTGTATCCGGCAAAGCCGGCGTGGGTCCCGACACCACCGCTGACAGCTACCGCGAAGAGATAGAATTGCAGATGAATATTTTGGGGGTGGATTATCTCGAGTTTTTCCAAGTTGGCTGGTTTAGTTGGGAAAAGCTGCCTCTTTTGACCAAAAAAGGCGGCGCTTTGGAAGCCCTCGATAAAGCTCGCAGCGAAGGTATCATAGGGCATATAGGTTTTACAGGCCATGACTCGCCAGGAAATTTTATAAAGCTAATAGAGACCGGCATATTCGACTCATTCACGGTGGTATACAACCTGTTGGATCGCAGTTATGCGCCCGCCATAAAGCGGGCGGGCGAGCTCGGTGTAGGCGTTGTGGCAATGTGCCCGGTTGGCGGCGGCATGCTTGCCGAGCCAGTTAAAAAACTGCAGGAATTGATCCCCGGAGGAGCAGCAACCACTGCAGCTGCTGCCTTGAAGTTTGTTTTAAGCAACCCCAATGTCAGCTGCGCTTGTTCGGGAATGAACACCCTTGAAATGCTTAGGGAAAATGTGCAAACAGTAGAAAGTTTTCAAGGTTTAACAGAGTCTGATCTTGAGAAGATGGAAAAAATTTTAGACGAGTTAGCCTATCTTGGCGAAAAGTTCTGCACGGCGTGCAGGTACTGCATGGACTGCCCGCAAGGTGTCGATATCCCGGGCAATTTCCGCGCTATGGCATACGCGAATGTTTATGGGCTGAAAGACTGGGCGAGAAATTGGTATCACAGCAAAGACGAATCGAAGCGCGCCTCAGCTTGTATACGTTGTGGAGAATGCGAGCCCAAATGCCCCAATAAGCTACCTATTATGGACCAGCTAGCGGAAGTTGCCGAAATGCTAGGGTGAAATCAAACCGCTTTTTTCATTCGCCTCAGCTTTTTGAAATAGTCCAGCATTTTTATACGTTTAGCAGCCTTATTTGAAGGGTATTAAATCAACGCTAGCTTGCTGCAACCATTACAATTGCTAGATTTTGTAAAAATTTTCCTAGTAGTATTCCTTGGCACAAATTTTGCAGGTCTTTTAATGGGAGTAAGTTAGCGAATCGGCATTAACAACTGCCGACGCTTGTAGGGAGTCTAATACGGTGATAAAGTGTTTTTGGTGCGGGACCAATAATTCCGGAGAATGCCGTTTTTGCTCTTCTTGCAAAAGAGAGATACGCTGGTCAAGGTTTATACGTGCATTGATTCGGCCAAACGCCAATGTGCTTCTGCACGATTCCAGCCCCGTCATTAGGGCGGCATCCATTCGGAATGGGGTTCCGACTTCACTATAAAATGCTATAAAATAAATAAAGCTTTTTTCAAACGCCGCTTCTTTTTGGCTGAGGAGCGGCGTTTCGTGTTATACTTACCTGGTAAAATTGCCTTTGCTTGGGGTACAAAATGCAAACATCCGCCGCCGATTATTCATCGAATATTCAAGAAGTAGACGGAAGTAGGCAGCTGGCTTTAGACGCAATCAGTGGCAAAGTAACCGAACGAGTGCCTTTCGCTCTTTTTACTTGGGGGTTTGATTATTATTGGAAGATTGCGGGAATCGAGCCTTGGAAGCTAGCTTGCGGCAGCTCTGAATCGTGGCATAGAGCGCATATTGCCCTTTATGAGCGGCATAGGCCTGACATCCTTTTTTATTCCGGAGCAGGCGCCGGACCAAACGAGCCTAAATTGCTGGATGAGACCGCTGACAGATGGATTTTCAAGGCGATGAATACCGGCAAAGAATGGGAGATGCATAAAGTCAGCTACGCGTTGAAACGGCACAAAAGCGGAGAGCAAGCTTCGCCTGAGCAGCCAAGGGAATTAAAAACCCGGGAAGACGCCGAAGAGATGGCTCCCAAGTTTACCGGATGGGGAGAGCCCTACTTAAAAGGTCTTACTAGATTGATAGAAGAGCTTGGAGATAAAACTCTTGTTCTCCCCCATCATTCTCCGGCGTACATTTGCGCTTGCTATGCGTTAGGGTTCGAAAAAGCAATGGAAAAAATACTCTGCGAACCGGATATTTTCTATTATTTCTGTGAGCGATTCACGGATGGAGACCGGCTTAGGATGCAAGAGCTAAAGGAGGCTGGAGCGGAGGCTGTGTTCATCGCTGATGGCTGGGCATCCTGCGATATCATTTCTCCGGAACAGTTCAAAAGGTTTGCGTGGCCGTTCCAAAAGTCGATTGCGGAAGCGGCGCACGAAGCTGGCCTAAAAATCATACTTTGGAATGAAGGCGACATTCTTCCGATACTCGATTTGGAGGCTGCGTTAGACATAGATGCATTTGCATTCGAACAGCCCCGAAAAGGCGTGGATATTACCGTTGACAAGGTTAGGGCTGTATTTGGAAAAGAAAGATGCCTTTTCGGCAACTTGGATTCCGAACTGCTACTGAAACGCAACAATCCCGAAGAAATAAAAGCCGAAACAGAAAAACAGATTCTGATGTCCGGTGAAGGCGCGCCCTTTGTATTGTGCACCGGCAGCCCAATTCCTAGCGACGTTCAGCCGGAAGCTGTCGATGCAATGATAGCGGCATCGCGAAACTTCAGGTGGTAAGTTTCTCGGTTAAGCTCAAGGGGTTATGATTGTCTTAAAAACCGCCATATCGTCGGGGACCCGGAGTTTACTTGTTGAAATGCGGCCTTCCGAGATCAAATCGCCATTATAATCGAACATTTTAAATGCCCTGCCCTTAAGCCAATCAGCTTCGAGTTCAAAGCCAAGCCTTGCGGTTAAAACCGGCAATCCGCCGTCATTTATGATAGAGTTTGCCAGGCCGAAGGCGTATTGCTTATCTTCAACTATTTTTTTTAAGTCCAATTCGAATCCCGAATTAAAGCTTGAGCTTGACGATGAAATTAGGATTTCGCAGGATTCCTGTAGTGGTTTGCCATCACAGCTAACTATGGCTATGCTTCCGTATCTTTCGCCTCGAATGACAAACGGCATTCCGGGAGGATTATTAATTTTAATGCCATTTATTTTGACTCCGCTTGAAAAGTGATAGTTTTTCGGCAGGAAGCCAACCACCGCTTTTGCCCTCGGATCGTCAATTTGCATAAAACCTTTTTTCCAGAAATATGTTATTTGGCTAGTGGGAGACACAACTGGAGTTTTTTGTGCTTGGGCGGGTGTTATCAATTCGCCAATAATCTCATCTTTTTCCCTGTTTGGATCGAACACCCATTCGACGCCTCTTTGCAGGGCGGTTGCCGAAGATGCATCGTGGTAAGAGGAGCCGAAAACTCCATCGAAAGTGTGCATTTTTTCCCGTCCGACAATTATTCGGACCGGATTGGAAGCGGGATTTAGGTATCCTTTCGAGAAAATCGCTCCCGCAGCTTTGGCTGCGGCCATTAGCGCCTCGTCATATTTCATGTGTGTCCCGTTCCAATGGTTATAACTCAAAACGTTTTGCAGCGGAATGCTACTGTGCGAATTCTGAATATCAGGTTTTGGTAAAGGATGCCCGTAGTAGTGCCAAAAAACTGCATCATAGTCCATAATGGATGCCCATGCCATCACTCTCCACGGCCATTCTATTTTGTATTTTTGAGGATTGAAAACCATTGTTTCATATACAAAGGCCGGTTTGCCAGCCAGTTTTCGGTTTGCAAACCAAGGGTGAATGTTTGGCGGGTTTTTTAGTTCACTCGTGAAAGGGAATGTCGGAAGGGATAGATCGCGGCTGACTAAATCCACATAAACAGCCACTGTCGTTGCTGAGCCCTGAGACTGCAAATAAAGGGACATCAAAGCGCCAGCGTAACCCGTATCATATATTAGCGGAACGATTTGGCTGCCGATTTGTGGCCTTCCCTGCGCCCTGAAAACTTTTTCCGACTCTTTCTTGTAGCTGATGATTAAATCGTATATGAAGGCGAGGACGTCCGAAAGGCGCTTCGGAGAAAAATCGGATTCAGAATATTGCAGTTTTTCGAAACTGACATTCAGTCCCAATGTTTTTGCCATTTCAGACGGGTTTGAATCCCCAAACAAAGGCAGTAAAAAAACAGAATTTTTTTCTAGCGATTCGCCTTCAAGCAGGCCATTCCAAGCTTCACGCAATTCATTGTCTGATGAATATCGTGTTTTGAGCCAGTTGTTCCATTTGTCGTATAAAGATTTTTGGAAGTATGCCGGTAGGCTGAGGTGTTGCCCCCAAAGGAGCCTCATCAGCATCCACTCTTCATTCGTTAGTTCCCAACAAAAGAATGCGGGGTCTTCGCAGTATCGCAAACCGTTGTACTGGTTCTTGTGATTGAGCACGCGTTTTATATATTCGTGGTAAACCTTTTGGCTTCTTGCGTCCCAAGCCAATGGCATAAAGCCTTGAACAATGACGTATCCTTTGTCGCCGGCAATTTGCTTTATGGCTTCAGCCCATTCCTCGGCATCGGGCCCTTCAATCACAGCCGAGTGTTCCGGTTTTATTTGGCAGCTGTTCAGGAAATCGGACCATATGTGAATGCCTTTTCTGCCTAGCGCAGCAATCAAGTAATCGCGCTTGTCTTGGATGCTATTGTCGCCTTTTGTATAATCGGACACTTCAGGATGCCACCATAAAGTTCTGTGAGCATTGAAGCCCAGATCTTTGAACCTTTCTATTTCAAGATCCATATCTCTATGAGTGGCCGAGACCATATTGGACTGGGCGCCCCAAAAACGGACTCTTTCTTCACGCAGGTATAAGTGCCCATCTTTGGCAATAACGAAGTGTTCGGGCTTCAAAGATTCAGGATCAATGCAAATGGGATTTCTGTCAATCTCGCCTTCAACTTTCGAACGCGCTGGGAGGTAAACTTTTATGTCGTCCAGCCAAATTTTTCCGCCGCCTTCGTTTGAGCTTATAACGGAGAAAGCAAAGGAATCCACTTCGCTAGGAGCAAAACCTCTTGCGTAAAAAGTCTGCCAATCGGCAGTGCCAGAAACAGGATTGAAGCGCCATATGACTGGGCCGTGGGGGGAGCCTCCTATGCTCGAGGATAAAAGTTCACCGTTCTTGAGCCAATTCAATTCTATAGAGGCTTCGCCGCAGAGATCTTCCACTTTTATTTTACATTCGGCCTCTACAAACTGGCCAGGAACGATTGGAATTGGCTTGAAAGAGAGTCGGGCATTGCCCTCCTTTGCAACAATGACACGCAATGAGGATGGATGCGAAAAAAAAGCTACTGTATCAACGGAGACCGAACACGACGATGCCTCGATTTCCTTACTTACGTCAAAATCGTGACCGAAGTGCTGTTGGAATAGGATTTCGTCCTGAGCCGGTTGATGCCGGGCATATTGGGCATAAGAAACCCGTGATGCAAAAATGGCAATCAAAGCCAGTGCAAAAGCCACGGATTTAAGTTCGCGCGTGAGTTTAAATAAAAGTGAATGAAAAACCATAAACTTGAATGTATCCTATATAAATTACCAGCCTTGCACTGGTATGCCGAGTTCTTTGAGCTTGGCGCGATATTCTTCCAGCGAAGCTTTTGTAACGACATCCACCCCGGTATCCAGTTTGCCGTCCACCAATTTATTTTTTTCAAAAGCCTTTTCTTTTCCGAGTTCTATTATATCCTTCAATAGGCGGACGCTTTCGAACCCCATTGTGTATGTCCTTTGGCCGATAGCGGCGTCTATTACCCCTTCTTTGACGTATTTCATGTGCTCCGGGGTGGTGTCGAAGCAAACGATATGTATTTTGCCGACCTTGTTCGCGGCTTTAACTGCCGATGCCGCAGCTGGTCCATTAATTGCGTACACGCCATAAATGGCATTAATATCGGGATGGGCAACTATGGCCTGTTTGGCCTGGCTGACAGCCAAGGCAGAATCTTCGTTATCGCAAACGGTGTCTACTATGTTTATTTGCGGATATTTTTCTTTTATGACGTCCTTGAACGCCTTTATTCTATCCAAGGAGTTTGTGGCTGTTAAAGACCCGGTAGCTATGAGCACTTTGCCTTTGCCTTTGATGGCTTTTGCCAATTCCTCCGCTGCTATTTTGCCTGCCGCGTAGTTTTCAGTTCCAACATACGCCAAACGTCCTGAGCTTGGAGCATCCGTATCGAGGCAGATGCACACGACGCCTTGTTCTATCGCTTTTTTTACTGCAGGGGTAACTGTCGTAGGGTCAGAGGGCGCGAACGCTATGCCTTTCACGCCGGAAGACGCAAAAGCGCGGATTCGGCTTGACTGTTCCATGGCGTCTTCTTTCGGCGGGACGAAAAAATCCACACCAATTCCGAGTTCCTTGCCAGCAGCTAGCGCGCCAATTTCAACTTCTTTCCAGAAAGGATGAACGCTTTTGCCGATAACGGCTATTTTGAGTTTTTCGCCTGCTTGTTTTTCGGGCCTAGCGGTTTCTTTTTTGGCACATCCAGCAAACAAGACTGAAAAAACCGCCAGTAGCATCAATAATTTGACTCGTTTCATCTTAATTCTCCGTGTTCATTTCTTTTTGGAACGTCGAATGCTATCGATTGTAACAGCTAAAACCACCGCCGCGCCTATTACAATAGGCTGGTAGTAAGGCGACATGCCAATTGAGACCACAAGTCCGTTTGGAAGTGCGACCATAATTGCGGCGCCTATTAGAGTACCTAGCATTGTGCCTTCTCCGCCAGCGAGGCTCGTGCCTCCAATCACAACGGAGGCTATCGCGATCAATTCGTAGCCTACGCCGACTGTGGGATCGCCCGCATTCTGCATTGCTGTGATGAAAACGCCTGCCAGACCAGCCAATATGGCGGACGCGCAATAGGCAAACAAGCGGGTCCTGTCTATATTGACTCCCGAAAGCCGGGCAGCTTCTATATTTCCCCCAACCGCGTAGATTGCTCTTCCGAGAGCGGAGTATTTTAATATCGCGTAAGCAGTTGCGGCTATGAGAAAAGTGATTAATGCGGTTATTGGAACGATTCCGCCGATAGACGTGCTTCCGAACGCGGCGAAAGGCTCCGGCACTGGCACACGAGTGCCTTTTGTCAGCACGGCGGCAATACCGCGAGCTATGCCCAAAGTCCCCAAAGTGATGACGAAAGGAGGCACTCTCAACTTGGCGACGTAAAAACCGTGCAAAGCGCCGATGAGCCCAGTAAAGACGAGCACAGCTAATACAGCGGCGAACGGCGGCAGCCCCAAAGATTCCGAAAAGCCCACTGCTTGTGGCGTCATTAGCAGGGCAACCAAAAGCCCGCTGAGAGCCAAAATGGAGCCCACCGAAAGGTCGATCCCTCCGGTAATGATTACGAATGTTTCTCCGATTGCAAGCAGGGCCAAATATGCAAACTGCTGGAGCAATGTTTCGGTATTGAGCTGGCCCGCATAATTCTTGTTTTTCAATATGAATACAAACATTAAAACGATCAGAGCAGCCAAGATGTTGATTTCTTTGGGTGACTGGAACTGCTTTGCTGTTTTGCTATCCATTATTGCCGTCCTCGGAGTTTTTCTCGGGTTTGATGTGATGGTAAATATAAAAGGCGATTCCAAGAATTATGACAGCGCCGATTATATAGTCTGCTCCGTGGAAATAATCGCGGAGCGACCGCCAGCGTTCGCCAAGCTTCATTCCTGCCCAAGCTAAGGCGTAACACCACGGCAGAGAGCCGATAAAAGTATAGACTATAAACCTGGGCATATTCATTCCGGAAACGCCAGCCGGGAACGAAATGAATGTCCTTATGACTGGCATCAGACGGCTAAAGAATATGGCGAAATCACCATATTTAGCAAACCAAGCATCCGCTTTATCGAGGTCTTTGTGGCGTATAAGCACATATTTGCCGTATTTTTCGATTAAGGGCCTGCCGCCGTATTTGCCCACATAGTAGGCGACAACGGAGCCGATAACACAGCCGACAGCTCCGGCAACGCCCATATAAAAAAGGTTGAACCGCTCGGGATGTTTGAATACCAAATAGCCGCCGAAGGGCATGATTATCTCACTGGGAAGAGGGATGCAGGCGCTTTCTATCGCCATCAAAAAACATACGCCGTAGTAGTTAGTCGCTGTGATTTGCGCCATTATCCACGATGCCACAAGCTGAAGAATTTGGTCCAAATGCTTTTTCCTTTCAGCCGGCCTCGAAACTGCGCCGGCTTAAAACCCTTTCATAAAGATCAATAAACTTTTCGGCCATAATAGACTCGCTAAACCTTGCGGAGCCTTCGACTGCAGCTTTAGACATTGAAAGCCGAAGTTCATCCTTTTGGAGCAATTGCTTCAGCCTGTAAGAGAACTCGCCAATGCTGTTTTCCGTTAGGAAACCGTCTATGCCGGAGCGCACCATTTCCGGGATGCCGCCCGCTTTTACAGCTACGCAAGGCAGCCCCGCGCACAACGCCTCACATATTACCACACCTTGGGTGTCGGTTGTCGAGGGAAACGCAAATACGTCGCAGGCTTCGCAAATAAGCTGGATCTCCTCTCGCGGCCGTTTCCCTGTGAATATGACTTTATCTCCTATGCCAAGTTCCGCGGCAAAAGCGCAGTATTCTTTAGATGCAGGGCCGTCTCCGACAATCAGGAGTTTCGCGGCTTTGATTTCTTCGGAGACTTTAGCGAAGGATTGAAAAAGCAACTTGAGATTCTTTTCTTTGGCGATGCGGCCTGTGTAAACAACAACCGGTGCGTCTTCGGGAATGCCCAGTTCGGCTCTAAACTTGCGGCGGAAGCCGCTGCCGATTTCGGGATGAGGTTCAACGCCAGTCGGGATGGCTTCTATGGGGCGAAATACTCCGTAACTTCGCAAAAGCTGGGCTACCGGTTCGGATGGAACAACCACATAATCACATTGATTGTAGTACCATCGGATCAGAGAAATTATGGCCTTCCGAGTGATAAACTTCGGCAGTAAAGGGAAGTAATGGGTATATTCGGCGTAAAGAGTGTGGTTGGTCGATATAATGGGCAAATCCATTTCCTGCGCCCATTTCAGTCCGATAATGCCAAGCGTGAAAGGAGTATGGGTATGGACTAAATCGGGTTCTATTTCTGCAAAAGTTTTTTTATTTTGGCTGTACCAAGGAAGCGCAAGCGGGTAGTCTCTAGCTATAGGCGGCGTCCAAGAAGGAAACCGGTAAATGTGAGGGCTTTCATCTTTATGACCTGGATATTTAGGCGCAAAAACAAATACAGAATGCCCCCGCTCTTCGAGAAGTCGTTTCAGCGTGGCTATGGAGACGGCAACACCGTTCACTACGGGCACGTAACTCTCGCTGAAAAAGGCAATTTTCATGTTCGATTAAAGGTTTGGTATAACAATGAGCCATCTCCGAAGGTTTCAGAGATGGCGCTGGGTGTGTTATTTGATTTTCGGGCGCAATCGCATGTGACAGCGAAAACGCCGCTAGAACCGATAAGATGATAAAATTGATTTAGTTTTGTCAGTCTTTAAATTATCAGTCTTACAATCGGCGGAAGATGCCGCCTGAAATGGCAAGGAAGTATCATCCTGAACACAGAATGGCGCATACCGTGTTGCAACTAGCTTTTTTGACCTAACCAATGGAATTGGCACGAACTTTGGCTTCGAATGGTGCCTTTGAACAGCTTGCGCCAAGATTTCGTTACTCGGATCCTAATCTATCGAATGGCGGCACCTATAGCTGAACAATAATTGGCGACAACCATCACCCGATGAACAAAATTGCTTCACTAGTTTAAACGGAACTTGTAAAAGATTTTTCAATTATGAAAGCTTTCGACCCAAAATGTCGCAAACTAGCATCTAGGCGTTGGCGGACATGTCGGAAGATTTTCCGCTTCTGCTTTCAAGGAATCCCAGCACATCGGAGAGCCTGAACCTACGTTGGTTGCCCACCGTGCGGAAGTGGGGCAAAATGCCGCGGTTAGTGTAACGCCTGACCGTCATAGGGCAAACGTTCAAAATCCGCGCGGTTTCTTCAAGCGTCAGCGGCGGGTCAAGCAGCCGCTTTAACAATTGATCGCGGGATTCCTTGAACCCTTTGGAATAATATCGCTGTGCGGTTTCGCGACCGATTTCACCCATCATATTTTGCACGTGTTTGGGAAGTCTATCCCAGGCGGCGTCGACAGCAGATGTCGAATTGGCATTCTCCGGCTTTTTATGCTGTTTTGGGGCTGGTTTTTTGGCTTCCGAAATCACCGGTTCCGGTTTTGGTTCCTCAATTGGCGACTCGATTGGTTTTTGCTCGGCAGCCTTTTGTTCAACCTGCTGGGAAGGCGGCTCGGCGGAAGGCTCTGTTTTGACATTCTCGTCGGCTTCGCGCAGGAATGGGATATAGTCTTCCAGCTTAGGCAAGTTCAAATCTAATTGGCCTGCAGGAACTGCGGAAGCAGACTGTGGCTCAGGGCTGGAAGTTACTGAAGAGCAAGATTGTTCGGAAGAGCTGGTTTGTTGCGCTTCCGGCTGTTTTGGAGCAGATAGTGTATAGTCCAAAGTTTCGTTGCGAGAATCAGAAGCTACGGCGGCAGTTTCAACCGCCTCGGCATCAGCCGTTTCTGCAGGCGGAGGCGCCGGGATATTTTCGGCTGCTTTTGACTCGGCAGGACGCACGCCAACTAGTTGCGGCGAGATTTCTGTTTGTTCCTGAGCGGGTTCATCGTGCCGGGGCAGCCCTGGCACCTTAGGCGGCCAAGGGTTTGGGTTTTGAGCCGCTGATGGCTGGGCTTGCGGTTGCGCCTGAATCTTTGATTCTATATTTATTTTTTGTTGGGCTTTTGGTTCCGACTGTTGGTCGGTTCCTTGTTTTGACGCCTTATCGTGTTGTTCCAAGAGCTTGTAAAACTCGTTAAGTTTGACCTCCCAGGCTTCCGGCATAGTGATCTCCCCTTTTAAAAGCGTTTAAAAAATTATTTTATGAACATTGCATCGCCATAGCTAAGAAAACGGTATCGTTTTTCGACGGCTTCTTCGTATGCCCCGCGGATCAAATCGATTCCGGCAAATGCCGAAACCATTATCAACAAAGTAGATTTCGGCAAATGGAAATTAGTTACTAAAGCGTCTACGGCTTTAAAATTATAACCGGGTTTAATGAACAGGTTGGTTTCTCCCCGATAAGGATCGACTTTGTGTTTGCCGATTGCCGCGCTTTCCAACGCCCTGGCGGTAGTTGTACCTACCGCGATTATTCTGCCAGGCGCTTCAGAGATATTTTTTGCCGCCTTGGCAGTTATTTCGAACCATTCGGTGTGCATCTCGTGGTTCGACAGACTTTCGGAGCGAACCGGCCTGAAAGTTCCAATCCCCACATGCAGAGTGACAAACTCGGTGAGGATTCCTTTTCGGCGCATTTCTTCCAAGAGTTCAGGTGTGAAATGCAGTCCGGCAGTTGGCGCGGCAAAGGAACCGTCCGATTTTGCGTATACCGTCTGATACCTTTCGGCATCTGATTTTCTTGCTTGCCGAGTGATGTATGGCGGCAGTGGCGTGCTGCCGATATCTGAAATGATGGCGTCGGCTAAAGTTTCGGGATGCATTTGCAAGATGCGACCTCCGTCGGGCGTCCTATCGACGACTTCGGCGGTCAAGCCTTTGTCGAAGACGAGTTTCGCTCCGACGTGGACTCTTCTGCCCGGTTTGACCAATGCCTCCCATTTCGCCGAGCCGAGATTTCTGAGAAGCAACGCTTCGACAGCTCCACCTGTTTCTTTTTTCCCGAATAAGCGGGTAGCTACGACTTTGGTATCGTTGAAGACGGCAACGTCACCCGGCGACATATAATCCAATATATCAAGGAACGATTTATGCTCGATACTTCCGGTTTTGCGGTCCAATACGAGCAGCCGGGATGCGTGTCGCTCCGGCAGCGGCTCCTGGGCGATGAGCTCTTGAGGGAGCAAATAATCAAAAGTGCTGAGCCGATCATAGTCCAAACTTGCCTGAGATTGGCTTCCAGCCGTTCTCGATTCCGCCTTTTTTTCGGCCATTACTTACGCGCCCTTAGAATTAGGTTCAAAAGAACTGTCAGCACAACGCTGATAAGGATACTAGTGGCGATCGGAAAGTAAAACCGAAAGTTCCCATGCCTTAATTTCACGTCTCCGGGAAGGGAGCCCAGGCGAATGCCCAGCTTTTCCAAAAAAACCATCACTCCGCCTGCAATGACCAGCAGAAAGCCAATAATGATGATGTATTTCGCGGTTTCGGACATGAGATCGAGGCGGACCGACTTGATTTTGCCCCATGGTCCACGCGTTGTTATTTTATACTCAGCGCAGAAGGTGGTCAAGCGTTTTTTGAAGGTATTTCAAAGGTTTTATAAATGTTACCCGAGAAGATTTTCAACGTCCGTGGGGCTTGTTTTTGGGCCATGGGCGATGGGGTCCCGGTTTTTCGAACCTTTTTTTCGTTTTTTCAGAAATGGACTCTTTCATCCGGTTGAACTGTTCTTCGGTCAAAATTCGCCTTAGTTCTGTTTGTGTGCGCAGTTTGGATTCCAGAAGCTCCATTTGGGCGTTGTTAATTTCGCGGACCAAAACTGCGGCTTTACGAGAGTCCAAGTCGTAGTTTTCATAAAGGGATTGCAATTCGGCGCTTTTTTCGCGAATTTTTCTTGCGGCGACAAGTGGGCTATCGCCTCTTCGTTCCCAAAGGCGTTTCAAGCTTTGGCGCTGTTGATCGGTCAATCCAAGCGGTTCAAGGTCGCCTGGGTGAACGTTCAAGCCTTTTTCGTGATCAAAATCTTCTCCAAAACGTCGGTTCGGTTTGGGACGTCGCAGAGATTGGCCGAATTTTTCGAATTGTTCTCTATTTAGGATGCGGCGGATGCCAGTTTGGCTTTCGAGGTTGATTTGCAAGAGCTTCAGCTGGATTTCGTTGATATCCTTGTTCAACGCCTTGGCATCGGCGACTTTTAGGTTATACTCGCCGTATAAGCGGGCGAGTTGCTTATGTTTTTCCATAAGAGACAGACGCGCGGTCAAGTTTTCTCGCCTTGAATTTTCCATTAGTTTGCGAAGCTGTTCTCTTTGATCGGGCGATATTCCCCACTGGGCCGATACCCCGCTTGAAGAAAAGGCGATGGTTATTGCCGCTGCAATTATCGATAACAAGATTTTGAGCGTATTCATATCAATCCACTCTATTCGAGCTATTACGTACCTCGTTCTATAGCATCGAGAATGCTATCGGTGTTGTCTCCCAAAGGATCGTCCAGATCGCTGGACGGCATCATATTGTGGTAGAGTGCAAAAGCTGCGCGGTCGGCCTGCGTTGGAGGATATTTCTGGATTAACGGATTGTTTAGCAACATAACTCCCGTCAATGTGGCGATGGCGAGCCCAGCGGCTAAAGCGCGTTTTGGAGCTCCAAAAAATGCCCGGAGCTTGGACGCAAAAGGCGCGCGCCCGACAATCGAAGCCTTGACCTCCGGCCACAAATCGGCGCGCGGCTTGGCTTCGGGAAGCGCTTCCAGCAAGGCGGCTAAAGATTTTTCTTCCTCAAGCATCGCTAGGCAGTCTTGGCAAGAAGCCAGGTGCTCCTGCACTTGCCTTTGCTCAGGAGCGCTTAGCAGCCCGCGATGGAAGTCCATCAGTTTCGTTTGTATTTCTTCGCAGATCATTTTTTTCGCATCCATTGTCCATTTCGTCGAGAGCCTGTCGCAGCTTTTGCCGCGCCCGGAACAATTTCACTTTTAGATTGTTCGGAGATATTCCGGTGATTTCGGAAATCTCTTCGTAACTTAGTTCTTTAATATGGTAAAGAATGACCAGCAAGCGGTCTTCTTCATTGAGATGTAGCAATGCATCTGCCGTGGCTGCCCATTCTGCGGCTTTGAGGGCAGCTTTTTCCGGGTTTTCGGCAATTTTTCCGTTGGCTTCAAAAGCCTCTTCATTTTTTACAATTTCCTCGAAAGAAATATTCGCCTGGCCTTTTTTCGAGCGGAGCCTATCTCTTGCCGTATTTGCCGCGATATGATACAGCCAAGTGGTGAACCGGGCGTCGCCCCTGAATGAGGCGGCAGACCGCCACACCTTTACGAATACATCGGCGATAGCTTCTTCAGCATCGTCGTGGTTGCCAAGCATCCTGTATAATAGGCTATAAATAGGGCGTTCGTGCCTGCGGTAAAGAGCTTCAAGGGCGTTTTGATCGCCGTTTTTGCAAAGTTCGAGAAGCTCTTCATTGTTCTCCGAAAACCTGTGCCCAAATGTATTCAAACCACGTGCCTCATTCCACTCTGTAAAGATAGACGATTTTTTCGCGCCGCGGTTACGAAAATTGGAGCGAAGCGCCAACAGCATTTTAAGCAAAATGGACAGAAAAGCCTAGACATTTGAGCTAAATGTGGGGTTTTGGTAACATATCATTCGGCAAAATTTTTATATTTTGGAGGAAGTTTTGCACTTTAAACATCTGCTTTCGTTATTCGCCTCTTGTTTGTTATTGCCATATAGCACGTATTGTTTTGCACAGACCGCTGTTTCGCAAAAACTGGCCGCGTCCGATTCTTCCAAAACCGCAGCAAAGCAAACCAAGCCGTTAAATTTTAGAATGCTCGAATTAGAACTGAGCGGATTGACTTCCCGCGACCTCGACCAGATAAATGCGCGCGTGCGGCACGAGCAAACCACCCCCAAACAAAGGCATTATATACGCGCGGGTTATCGCTCGAGTACCAGTAAAGTGGCGTCCGAGGATGGAATAAAGGAAACCCACGTTGGCACGTTTTTACTGGATGGGAGATACGCAAAAGATCGGGGAAAAGACTATACTTTTTACAGCGCTTCTGCGAACTTGCGCTTCAGGGAGCGGGAATCGAGCGAGTATCCCAAAAACGCCGGCTACTATCTTGTTTCCGGCGGAATAGGGAAGAAAATCTCCAAAGGAGTCGAAAGTGACCTCGCTTTGGGCGTATTATCGACGTATGATGGTGATTCCGAAACCGACGCGGCGATGGTCGCATCGCTTCGCGCCCGCTTGCCATTTAGTTCGAAGTTCACTTTTGACGGGCGAGCCTATGGTATATTTCCTGTCGGGCGGAATTTCAGATTGGATACCGATTTGGCGCTAAGCTATAAACTCACCGACAATTTATATGTCAACTTCGGTTGGTCGGCAAACAACTTAGTAAAGCCAACAAAAAGAGCCGAAGACTGGGATCTTTCAAATCGGCTCAGTTTTTTATACAGAAAACAGGTCAGTTATTGAGGTTTAGAATAATATATTGCGCGACACTATGGAACATTTGTGGTATAATTGCCGACAATAAAACAGCCGCTTTGCGGCTCGAGAATATAATTTAACGCCTAATTTCCGGTTCGGGAAGCGGGGGAACCGCTATTTGGGGCGAGTTCCAATCTTTTGGAAAGGGCTACTCTTCCAGCCCTAGCCCGTCAGCTAACCTCGCAGGCGCGTGGCGAAGAGGCTAAAGCCTTCGATTTGTTTTCGAGGGCTTTGTGTTTTAGCCATCCGTTTCTTGGATGGTTTTTTGCTTAAGAAAACCGCTTTTTTCACCCGCGCAACCCTCTTTCCACAAGCTTCCCGAATTGCAGAATTTTTTTCAAGCCATTAAACCTAATTGTTTTGGCGCAGAAAACCAAAATAAACAATATGCCGGATAATAAATTAAAACAAAAGAAATTAAAACAAAAGGATGTGGAATGTTGAATAAAACCGGGATTTTTACTCTAGCGGTTATTTCAATATCATTGTTTTATTTAGGCGGCTTCAACTATTCCTTTGCCTCCAAGACAGTAGTCCAACAGAAGGCGGCGCCGCAACCGACTGCCGGGAAAACCCAAGTTATGGTTCTTCAATTGGAACCCATCAAGTGCGAGCTTCCGGAACCGCTGAAGCCGGTAGGAATAGACGGAGAAGTTCAAAAATCATCGCGCAGGGTTGAATTGGAGCGAAGAGCCCTATCGTATAGGGGCGCTCCTTACCGATGGGGAGGCACGCGTTCCAGCGGCTTCGATTGCTCCGGTTTTGTCCAGCACGTGTTCTCCAAAATCGGCATAAAATTGAAACGGAGTTCCAGAGAACAATTCACCCAAGGTACTCCGGTATCACGCGAGGATCTAAAGCCAGGGGACTTGGTATTCTTCAATACCAACGGATGCGGGATTTCGCATGTCGGCATTTACCTTGGCGACGGCAAGTTCGTGCATTCTTCCAGCGGGAAAAGGCAAGTCAGAGTGGACAGCCTAGATGAGGGTTACTACCATAATCGTTATGTTGGGGCGCGGCGCATAAACATTCCAGAATCCGACTGACCTCTCTTCAAACCGGCTTACCTTTCAAAAAGGGAAACTCTTCCAATTAAATGCAACTAGTGGAGGAATTGGCACGCTTCGCATGGTATAATGTAGCGAAAAATCACAACTCCGGAGCGTTGCTATGGCATTGAAGTTTCTACTCCCGCTTCTTGGGCAGACCATGGAAGAGGGCACAATAAATAAATGGTTCAAAAAAGAAGGCGACCCTGTAGAGAAAGGCGAGCCACTTTTGGAAGTTATGACCGACAAGGTCAATATGGAAGTCGAAGCACCGATTTCCGGCGTCCTCCGCAAAATCATCGCGCCTGAACAATCCGTTGTCCCAGTTAAAGACCCAATAGCGATAATTGGCGAGGCTGATGAAAACATAGACGACCTGCTTGCAGAAATTGCAGCCGCGCCCACCGAAACGGCTTCATCCGTGGCGGAAGCAGCCGCGCCCGTCGAAAAAGTGGAAGAGCCGCAGGCGGCGCCGGCTGTAGAAGAAGGAAGAATACTCGCTTCTCCGAGGGCAAGAAAGGTCGCGAGAGACAAAGGGCTGGATATTTCGCTGCTTGCGGGGCTTGGCACTGGCCCGGGCGGAAGGATAGTCGAAAAAGACGTGCTCAATTTCCTTGAAAAAGCTGAGGCCAAGCCGAAAATCACGCCTTTGGCGGGCAAAGTCGCCGCCGACTTGGGCGTGGATATCGCTGGGGTTAGCGGGACGGGCCCGAGTGGCCGGATCACACGAGAAGACGTCGAGCGCGCGGCTCCTTCCGCGCCTGTTGCCCCGACACCAAGCCTTGGAAGGGTTATACCTTTCACTGGCATCCGGAAAGCGGTAGCTGAGGCGATGGCGCGGAGCGCTTTCACACAGCCGCAGCTGACTCATGTTATGGAAGTCGATATGTCGGAATGCGTAAACTTCCGAGAGCAACTCAACAAAGATTTAGAAAAGCGCAGCGGGATAAAACTGACCTTCACTGATATAATTATAAAAGCATCGGCTCGCGCCATAGAAGACTTTCCTATCGTGAATTCCAGCCTCGAGCCGGACCGGATAGTCATTCACGATGACGTTCACATTGCCGTTGCGGTGGCGATAGACTTCGGGCTAGTCACGCCAGTGATACGCTCGGTACGCGGCAAAACGTTGAGCACGATTTCAAAGGAGTTGAAAGACTTGGCGGAGAGAGCCCGCTCTGGAAAACTATCGCCTTCCGAGATGCAGGGCGGCACATTTACCGTGACAAACCTGGGCGCCTACGGCGTTGATGTATTCAACCCCATAATCAATCCTCCGCAAAGCGCGATTTTGGGTGTATGCCGAATAGCCAAGCGGCCGGTTGTGGTTGACGACAAAATAGAAATACGACCAATGATGAACCTTTGCCTGACTTACGACCACCGGGTAATAGACGGGGCTCCGGCAGCGGAGTTCTTGTCCCGAATCAAGGACCTGCTCGAAAATCCTTATTTAATATTGGCGTAAAGCATCGTGCGGGGTTATCGACGAGGGTCATATTCAGTCTTAAATTGCTTCGGTTACTTTATAAGCTGGCTTGGGTAGACTAAAAAATAGAACTTTTCAAGACTTTTCCGGGCGAAGGTCAAGTTAAAAGCCTTATGCCGACTGCCGCTTATTACACTCTAGGGTGCAAGGTCAACCAGTATGAGACCGAAAAAATCCGCGAAACGATGGAAATGCGCGGTTTTCGCACTGTTGCTTTCGAGTGCAAAGCCGACGTATACATCGTAAACACCTGCACAGTTACATCCAATGCCGACAGCAAGTCGCGCAAGGCTATCCGATCGGCGATAAAAAGCAATCCGCAATCGTGCGTGGTGGTGACCGGCTGTTATGCCAATTTGGATACCAATGCGATCGGCAGCATTTCCGGCGTTAGCCTGATAGTTCCGAACGAAGAAAAAGAGAACATTCCCTATCGTATAATCGCGTTGCTGCCGGATGCCTTACGAGAGGAAGCGGAAAAATGCGCCGGAGATGGAACTTTAACTGCCAAAAAGCGGAGCCGCACAAGGGCGGTGGTCAAAGTCCAAGACGGATGCGATAACTTCTGCACATATTGCGCAGTGCCATTTGCGCGCAGTCTGGTTGCAAGCAGGGCGGTTTCCGAAATCCTGAATGAAATCAAGGACCTTGCGGCGTCGGGGTACAAAGAGGTTGTTCTGACCGGCATTCGCCTAGGCAGGTTCGAGGATAACGGGTTGAAGCTACCGGAGCTCATTGAAAAAGTTTGCGACATCGAAGGAATCGAGAGAGTGCGGCTCAGTTCAATCGAGCCAATGGAAATAAATAGCGAGCTTTTGGAAACGGTAGCCAAAAACCGCAAATGCTGTCGGCATTTGCACGTGCCCCTGCAGAGCGGCGACGACGAGATCCTGCAAAAAATGAACCGGCCATATTCATCCGAAGAGTATATCGAAATGGCGTCAGAGATCAAGAAGCGGATTCCGGGCGTTGCGCTGACCACAGACGTTATGGTTGGTTTTCCCGGCGAGGACGACTCCCGATTTATGAACACAGTTCGGGTGATAGAAACGGTTGGTTTCTCGAGACTGCATATTTTCAGGTATTCGCCAAGGCCTGGGACCAAAGCTGCTGTAATGGAAGGGCAAGTGCCTTCGTCGGTTTCCGCGCGACGAGCCAAGATCCTTGGAGATCTGAACCGACAGCTTATGGAAACATTTGCGGAGAGCCAAGTAGGCAAAACAATGGATGTTTTAGCAGAAAGCCGCAAAAGGGGCTCGTTGGAGTGTACAGAACTCACCGGATTAACCGATAATTACGTAGAAACAACATTTGCGGGTCCGCCAAGCCTCAAAGGGGCGGTCGTGCAGGTAAGAATGGCTTGGGCGCAGAACGGTAAGCTTGTTGGTGAACTAGTGATAGGAGGGCATTAGATGCAGGATTGCATATTTTGCAAGATAGCCGCCAAGCAGGTGCCTGCCGACATAGTCTTCGAGGATGAGCGGGCGGTAGCGTTTAACGACATAAACCCGCAAGCGCCGGTGCATATGCTGGTGATACCGAAAAAACATATTGTCGGCATAGCCGAAGCAGAGGCGGGAGATGCTGAACTGATAGGGCATTTGCAACTTATAGGCGCGAAACTAGCGAAAGAAAAAGGCATAAGCGAAGGTTATCGGGTAGTGGTAAACTCGGGTCCGAGGTCTGGCCAGACGGTTATGCATTTGCATTATCACGTTATAGGCGGGCGTGATATGGGATGGCCGCCTGGGTAGGCTTTGCGGCCGGCTTGACACTCGATAACCAAAAAGGTTATACTTAACAGCGATCAAATTATAATTAAAAAATAAGCAAGCGGTTTGGGTTCTTAATCTCTGGGTAACCGAGCAGAACGCCGTTGTAGTATAAATGCAACAGCTTACTAGTATCCTGCCTCGAGTCGGTTCCTCAAGCCGAAGGCCAACGGAGGAGGGATTTTGTTTGGCCACGATTCAAGTTCGTGAGAACGAATCGTTAGACAGCGCCCTAAAGCGTTTCAAGAAAGCGCTGCAGGAGACTGGTATTCTCAAAGAGGCTCGAGAACACGAGCACTACGAGAAACCAAGCGACAAGAAGCGCAGAGCCGAGGCGGCGCGCCGCCGAAAGATGCGCTCTGGACGTTAAAACAAAAAATTGGCAGCAACAGGCGGCCGAATAAAATAATGGGCATAAGAGAACAACTTCTCGAAGATATGAAAGCGGCGATGAAAGACCGTGACGAAGTCGCTTTGTCCACAATTCGGTTCGCCCGTTCTGCTGTACGCTATGCGGAGATCGAACAAGGCAAGGAGCTCGATGACGACGGAATCACGGAGGTGATTCAACGCGAAGCCAAACGCCGCCAAGAAGCCATCGAGCTTTACGAAAAGGGCGGCCGCCACGAACTAGCAGAGAAAGAACGGACGGAACTGGAAGTTTTGAAGCGCTACCTGCCTGAACAGCTCAGCGAAGCCGAAGCAACTGAAATAATCAGCGGGCTTATTGCCGAAGTGGGCGCCGCAGGTCCAAAAGACAAAGGCAAAGTAATGGGCTTGCTAATGCAGAGGCATCGCGGCAAGCTGGACGGTAAGCTTGCGAACGAGCTGGTCGATCGCATCCTACAGAGCTGAACATTCATCTTATGAAGCCTCGTTTGCCTCTGCCCGGCAGAGGTCAAAAAAGAACTTCCGATAAGAAATCCGGCGGGTTCTCCCTTTCGTTCGACTCCCGAAGGACCGGTCTCGCCATAACCGTTACGGTGCTTATGTCAGTGCTTCTCAGCCTGCATTTGCTGCCGGAAAGGGTTACCCTGAAAGCGGGGGACATCAGCCCTGAAGAAATCCGGGCGCACCGTTCGGCAAGATACCTCGACAAAGAGGAAACAGCAAGGAAACGGCTTGAGGCAAGCCTTTCCGTTGGCCGCATATACGACCCTGTCCCATATGCCCGCGACAAGGCATTGGAGAATGTTTCACTTCTTTTCAACGCAGTTAGCCACGCCAAGAAAAGCAGTTATTTGCGCACATTAGATACAAAACTGCAATATGTCCGATCGAGTGGGCTAATCGAAGTCAAGCTGCAAGACAGCCAACTTGCCGAACTTCTGATGCTTTCGGACAAGCAATTGGAAAACCTTAGGCGATTCTGCGCAGAAAATGTCAGCGAGATAATGCGCCGAGAAATAAGAGATGATACCAGAGACATGAATGAAGCAAAAGCGGCTGTCGAAGTAGCAGCGGGGAGGGCATATGGATCATCCAAAATTGCGGTTCTAGCCGCCGACCTTTGCAAAAGTTTTCTGCTTCCAACTCACGTTTACGATGCCGAGAGGACCGAAAGCGCGCGCAGGCGCGCCACCGAGGCAGTTCGGCCGGTTTACAGCGAAATAACTGCCGGGCAGGTTATCATACGCAAGGACGAAAAAGTCACCGAAAAGCATCTCGAGCAGTTCAGGGCTTTGGGGCTCCAGCATCCGAAAATCAACATCCGCGCGGCGCTTTCGGTGATTGCGTACTCGGCATTTCTCGTGATATTGCTTTCGGTCTATCTCGCAAATTATCAACCTCAGATTTACGAAAACATCAAAAAGCTCCTTCTGCTTAGCGTTGTTGTAGTAATTATAACGCTTGTGCTCAAATTCGGTGGCGCACTCTTAGGAATACAGCTCAGCGGGCTGCAGCTTTCTTATTTAGGGACGCTAACGGTAACTGTAGCGGGAATGCTTTTGGCGGTCCTGCTTAACGTAGAAACCGCTGTAGTGGTGGTTTCGCTGCTTTCAGTAACGACCGGGCTGGCGATGAACAATGAAATTGGGTTTGTCGCAATGACACTGGTGAGTTCGCTAGTCGGCATTTACAGTGTTTCGAATATTCGGGACCGTAGCGACCTGATACGCAGTGGGCTTGCAATTGGAATCGCCAACATTGGTCTTGTGTGGATAATAGGCGGTTTGAAAGACGATTTGTTGACAGCAATGGCATTTGGCACTGGATGGGCCGCGGCAATCGGCGTGGTGTCTGTAATGGTCTTTTGGCCAATGACAGCAATACTGGAATCACTTTTCGGAGTGACCACACACATTTCCTTGTTGGAGCTAGCCGATACAAATAAGCCCATTTTCAAAAGGATGGTATTAGAAGCACAAGGTACTTTCACGCACAGCATAGTGGTAGGCCAGCTTGCCGAAGCGGCGGCTGAAGCCATAGGTGCAGACCCCCTTTATTCGCGAGTAGCCGCATATTATCACGACATAGGAAAGCTTATGCGGCCGCATTTCTTCGTGGAGAACCAAAGCGCAGGCAACGCGCATGACGCAATAAACCCAACGCTTAGCGCGCTTGTGATTACCTCACACGTCAAAGATGGCATCGAAATTGCGAAAGAACACAAGCTGCCGCAGATTATCCAAGATGTAATATTGCAACACCACGGGACTTCGCTCGTGCACTATTTTTACAGCCTCGTAGCCACCGACCAAGATGGGCGTTCAGCGATGCTGGAACAACAATTCCGTTACGCAGGGCCCAAGCCTCGGTCGCGCGAAAGTGCAATTGTTATGCTTGCCGATTCAGTCGAGGCGGCGACGCGCGCTATCGCCCGACCCACGAAAGCGAACATAGAAGACACAGTTCGAAGGATTATCGAAGATAAACGCAAGGATGGCCAACTGGACGAAAGCGAGCTAACGTTCCGGGACCTCGAATTGATAGCAGATGCTTTATGTAAGAGGCTTGTCGGAATACTGCATGCTCGTATAGAATATCCCGAACCGCCTAGCGAATCCAACGGAAAGAGACAGGCAGAGATTGGAGATAACGATCAGCAGCCGGCCGAGAGCACGGATACAAAAGAAAAAATTGGAAAGCCTGGCAGAGCGCCTTCTGCGAGCTGAAGGGGCTCCTGAAGATGTTGAGCTGAGCATTTTTTTGACGGATGATGAAACAATCCGCAAGTTGAATGCGGAATACAGGAGCATTGACGCGCCTACGGATGTGCTTTCGTTTTCTCAAGAGCCTGATGAATCAGACCCTTGGGGGACAGTGCTTGGGGATGTAATAATATCCGTGCCTGCGGCTGAACGACAGGCTGAAGAAAGAGGCTGGCCGTTCGAGAAGGAAATAGAGTTTTTGTTGATCCACGGAATTCTTCATCTGCTTGGTTATGATGATGAAACCGAAGACGGCTGGGCTTCGATGATGAACAAAGCTAGAATATTTTTGGGCATAGATGAGAATCAAGAACCCGTTTAACGGATTTAAATACGCTATAGAAGGAGTAGTGCACGTATTCCGGACACAGCGCCATATGAAGTTTCATTTTCTAACTATGGTGCTAGTGTTGCTCATCAGCCTTGTTTTCAAGCTTCAGCGCGAAGAGATACTGATACTGATGTTCACGATAACATTGGTGCTAGTTGCGGAGATGTTCAACACGGCTTTAGAGGCTATTACCGACCTTGTGACGACGTCCTACCATCCATTGGCAAAGTTTGCCAAAGACATAGCTGCTGGGGCCGTTTTGCTCACCACATTAAACGCGCTGGTGGTCGGCACACTTTTGTTTTTTGGTGGCGGCAAATGGCATCTTTTGTCGAAGCAAGTAAAAATCAAGTCGCCTGACCCTTTGACGATTGCCCTAGTTGGAATGGTGCTAATGATCTCCGCAATATTGATATGGAAAGTTTCGGGAGGCAAAGGCTCGCTTTTGCATGGGGGAGTAGTTAGTGGGCATACAGCGATAGGATTTTTCTTCGCAATAACGATATTTTATCTTTCCGGCCGGTTGGCGGCGGCGATTGTGGCGTTTCTGATGGCCATACTCATTGCGCAGAGCCGCGTGGAAGCCAGAATACACACGGTGAAGGAAGTCATTATGGGAGCCATTCTTGGGTCCGGAGTGACAGTTTTGATATACTATTTGGCGGGTTCGCATTTGCCTTGGCCGAAATAATTTTATAACTTCGGTAAAAGCTCTTTACTAACTGGGAGCAAAATAAAAATTGGATAACGCAGACTTACCTTTTAGTATTAGCATCTTAATCATCATCGCGTTGATGTTGGGCAACGCATTTTTTGCCGCTGTTGAGCTGGCGTTAGTGTCGGTTAGGCGGACTCGAATCAAACAGCTCATCGAAGAAGGAAACAACACCGCCAAGGTAGTTCAGGAACTGCTCGAACACCCTACAAAATGGATGGCCACGGTGCAAATTGGCGTTACCGTTTTGGGGCTATTCGCTTCCGCAATTGGGGCAGTTGGATTATCTAAACCCCTGGCAAACTTCTTGAAGTCATCGCAGGTGGGCATATTGGCAAACAATGCCCACGGCTTGGCTGTTGTAGTGATTACCCTCATAATCAGTTACATAACCCTTGTTTTTGGCGAAATAACACCCAAAAGTATCGCCATGCAATACCCGGAGAAATTGGCGCTAGCATTTGCGGGGCTGATACGGGCAATTTCGTTTTTATTGAGTCCTGCGGTCAAGATCGTTTCATTCAGCTGCGATGTCTTGCTTCGACCATTTGGAGCAAGGGCAAGACTTACCGCGCCGATACTCACTGAAGAAGAAATAAAGATGCTTGTCGAAGCCGGCGAGGAAGAGGGCGTGCTCGAAGAGGAGGAAAAGGAAATGATCCATTCCATCTTCGAGTTCACAGACACGACAGTGAAAAAAGTAATGGTGCCGCGGATAGACATAAAAGGCATCGAAGTGACAGCAAGCATAGATGAATTATTGGACCTGATTATGGAATGCGGGCATACGCGCATACCGGTTTACGAAGAAGGCATAGACAAGATACTCGGTGTAGTGCACGCCAAAGACCTTTTAAGGGTACTGCGTCAAGGGAAAGACAGCATCAGCATAAGAGACGTCATGCGCCCGGCTTATTTCATTCCTGAAGGAAAGATGGTCGATGAATTGCTTGCCGAGTTCAAGCGCAGCAAGCTTCAGTTGGCGATAGTTCGGGATGAATATGGCGGGACGGCTGGGCTTGTCACGATAGAGGACCTTTTGGAAGAGATCGTTGGGGAGATCCAGGACGAGTATGATGAAGAAGAGCCATTGCTGAATGTTGTGGATGAAAAAACTGCGATAGTCAACGCGCGAATGAACATAGACGACCTTAACGAAGAATTGGGGCTTGAAATACCGGAAGGCGAAGAATACGAAACGGTTGGCGGTTTTGTGTTCGGGTTGTTCGGCCGCCAGCCGGAAGAGGGAGAAACAATAAGGTATGAAAATGCGGAGTTCACTGTGCAGGCAACGGAGGGCGGAAGGATTACCGCCATACGCATAATGAAATTGGAGCCCGAGCCTGACACCGCAGCCGCAGGCAACGACAGTTCCCATTCCGACAACTACAACAAATAAACCCGCGAGCATTCGTTTACCAGCAATGCAGCGCGCAAACAGGAAAACTGTGGCCAGCCGGTTAAATTACTTTTGCAGGGCTGAAACGGCCGTTTTAATTCCCTAGGGTGACGTGGATGTTATCACGCGAAATGGACATAAACCAAAAGGCATTTCTTACTCCAGAAAGTTTCGCCAACGAACAGGCGCGTCGTATGACGCCTCCGCGTGGCAGGCTGCTGATTGCGGGCTGTTGCTCGGCTGCGCATCTGTCTAGAAGAGTGGTCCTGCGTTACGGCGAGCTTTTGGAAGAGGCTGGATGTCTAGATGAAGTACCATATTTGGAAGACATAGACCGCAGGTTTTCGGACTCGGAGACTTGCGTACGTTTGCCGATACATGTGGCTGGTTCCGACGTTTTTCTTTTCCAGTGCCTTTTCGATCCGACATCCGATCGGAGCATAGACCAGAATTATATGGCATTTTTGATTGCGGCGAGAGCTTTCCGAGAGCACGGAGCAAGCCACGTCACAGCCGTTCTGCCCTATCTGGCATACGCGCGCCAAGACAAACCCACCAAATTCACTCGCGAGCCGACAACTGCGAGGCTGATGGCAGACTTGACCATTGAAGCCGGCGTGGACCGTGTTATAGTTTGGGATCCTCATTGCGACCAGATCCGCGGTTTTTACGGGGGCATACCCGTGAACGCTCTGGAATCTTTGACTTTGTTCATAGAAGAGTTCCAACAGTTCAAGGATCGGCCTGACGTGATAGCTGTCGCCCCTGACGCGGGAGCATCTAAGTTCGTTACGCACTTCGGCCGAGCATTGAACATATCGTGCGCGATAACTTCCAAGTACCGCCCGAGGCCCGAGGAAGTAGTGATAGACCAGATAATAGGCCATTTTGAAGGAAAGAAGTATGCCATCGTGCTAGATGATATGATCAGCAACGGCGGCACAATAGACGCTTTGGTTAGGGCTCTCGTTGAAGAAAAAGGCATCCAAGAAACATATTTGGGTGTTTCGCATAACCTGTGCGTTGGCCAAGCGCGGGAGAGGCTGTTGAAACTTTATGAAAACTACGGCCTGAAGCAAATGGTTGTCACCAATAGCATTCCTCAGACGGAGCAATTCGCCGCTTTGCCGTTTGTCAAGATAGCGTGCCTCAGCGATACTCTCGCGCGCACAATAAACCGTTTGCATTACAACCGTTCGGTTAGCGATGTGTTTTACCGGCCATAACTTGCGAGAAAACGGGGTAAGAATTTGATAAGAATTGACATCAAAACGGGTAGCAGGACTCAGTTCCTCGACATAACAGACAAAATCGAACGCGCCGTTGCGGAAAGCGGAATAAAAGACGGCATCTGTACTGTATTCGTGCCCCACACAACTGCAGGCATAACCATAAACGAAAACGCGGATCCGAGCGTTGTCAGCGACATAATCAACACACTGAACAAACTTGTGCCCAGAGATGCTGGCTACGCCCATCTGGAAGGAAACGCCGATTCCCACGTAAAGGCAAGCTTGATGGGTTCGAGCGCACAGATTATAGTCAAAAACGGCAGCCTAGTGCTAGGGACTTGGCAAGGTATCTATTTTTGCGAGTTCGATGGCCCAAGGAACAGGTATGCCTTGGTTGAAGTAAAATAAATTACGCGGCAGAAGCGGACTCGGGGCTTGCCGCGATACCATTTTTTGAAAATAAGGCGCCGTTATGCACCGCTATATTTACCATATTTGTCTCGCGCTCGCAAGCTTGGCTTTGGTTCCCAGTGCATTCGCAATGACGATCATAAACGCCCATCCGCACGATAAAAACATATTCAAAGAAGGTTGGTCATATCAGGAAGGCCCTTACAATTGGGTTTGGCACGAGTTCAACCGCAAGCGAGCCAATGACAAGCTGCAATACGATGGGCCATATATCAATAAAGGCGGTCCTGAAGGCTTTTTCAACCAACCTTTCCGGTGGGGTGGCAAATCCGCAAAAATAAGCGTTCCTGTTATCCCCAACAAAGACAACATAATAACCCTCTTTGCTGAAATAAACGACTGTCCCGGGCAGCGGCTCTGCGTAAGGGCTGGATCAAGGGAGATTTTTTCATCGCCGCGCAAGCCCAATTATCAGTATACTTTCGAAGTTCCGGCGGAAATAATAGGCGCGGAAAAAGAGTTAGAGCTAGAGCTGTTAACAGAATGCCCGACGGCCAACCCGAACAATGACGGCAGGGAACTATATATAGCTTTGGGTTCCGCGCGAGTGTTTGAAAAAGGCAAACCTTTGCCAGACTGCCATCCGAAGACCATCGGAAAAAACAGATCTCCGGAACTATGGAGATTTCGGCCAGACCCGAAAGATCGGGGCGAAATGCGGTCTAACCCGATCGGCTATGAAATGCCTTTTTATGACGATAGCGGTTGGGAGTTAGTTCGGCTGGCGAAAGAGTGGAATGGCGTAGGGGCGGCTTGGTTTAGGGCTTGGATAGTGATTGACAAAAGTTTGGATCACCCGAAAAGAATAAGCCTGCCAAAAGGCGGCCATTCTAGAACAGTGTTCGTAAACGGGACAGTTTTGGCCAAGTTGCCCGGAGAGAGCCAAGAAGAAGCTTTGGCTAAGTTTCTCGAGGAAGGACCGTATTGCATTTCCGTCAAGCTCGAGAACTGGCCTGAGCGAATGCAGTGGTTTGGGGATGTGTCGAAGATTAAATGGCGAACGGAAGACAAAAATGGCAAAACACTTTTGGTTGTCGAGGAAGCTCCTAAAAATGCGCGGTTATTATTGACGGGACCCGACAATTTCAGCCAGTACAGGCCCGCCGGAACTAAATTGCCCACAAGGTTTCCTTTGCCGAATTTCGGCAGATATACACTCGAAGCGAAATCTAAATATGGAAAAATAGCGGCGCCAATCCACTTTATGGGGCTGACGTTTTTCCACTGGGGTTGGCTAGGCTCTTTGGGGTGCACGATGGAAGGTCCTAGGGAAGCTGAATGGCAGCCGAATTCGACCTTGTTCTTGAACCAACTGTTTGACGCCGTGGCTGAATCGAAGGTAAAACATCATTCCCTTTCGCAAGGTGGATGGGTTTTTGAAGACGTGATATCGCAACCTTTGGCATTGAACAAAACGCGCGGGTTTGCTGGCTTCGTTAAAAGGGACTACACAGCGGAGACTAAGAGTTTAATAAAGGAAAATAAGCTTGACATAGTAGGCATGCCGTATGTGCCTCAGTCAATAGACGAAGCATCTGGCGAGGAAATAATAAAGTCTTTGAGGTATTCCATCGATATATACGAAAAACAATTGGGAACGAAGCCTAAATTCTTCACTTCGCACGACGCAACAATAACGCCGCAACTGCCCCAGCTTTTGCGACTCTCGGGTTATGAGGCTTATGTCTTCTTTGATAACTGGTGGGGGCAAGGCGGCTTGCCTTCGGTAACCGACAGCATATTGAAGTCGGCAGACGGCAGTTCCGTTTTGGGGCTATCGAGTTACTATCATTCTTTCTACGTGACCGAAATAGCGCTTCGGGCGGCGAGAGAAGGAAAGCCGGCGGCACTCGTTTCAGAGGAATTTGCTTGCCTGGATCCTACGCGGTTCTTCACAGAGAAGGACCGGCTTGACCTCGAAAAGGTGGGGATTGTTGCCCGGGCCATTTCACTTGAACAGTATGCCGAAGCAATTGAGGGCAGGGCTTACCGAATGGTGGCGGAAAATGATTCGGATATGGCTTATAAAGGCTGGACAGGCGGCGACGCCACGGAGACCGAATACGAGTCCCTATTAAGGGAAACAATTTACAAGCTCACTGCAGCCGAGAACACAGTTTCGCTTGCAAGGCTGTATGGATACGATTTTGATCAACAGAAGATTGACGAACTTTGGAAGAAATGCCTTATACACCACGATGCGCATGCACATTGGAATGCGGTATGGAAACATTGGCGTGACGACCTTCGGCAAATCCGCCTTGAAGTCGAGTCAATACTTAGGTCATCCGCCGAATATCTCGTCGAGCAAACCGAAACTCTATCGACCGGCGTAGCTGTAGTGAATGCGCTGGGATGGCAAAGGCATGGCGTGGCAGAGGCGGTTATACCCGAGAACAGCCATATTGCAGACGAAGAAGGCAGACCCGTCCTCCAGCAAAAGGTAAATGGAAAGACATTATTCCTTGTTTCCGAAGCACCTGCTTTTGGCGTAAAAACTTTCAGGATTTTAGCCGGCAGCCCTGAAATCAAGCCCGCTGTTGAAATAAAAGAGAGTGAAGGCAGTATCGAAGTCTCGAACAAGTTCATACGAGTGAATATCGGCAAACACGGTTTAAGCATAAAGGATTTGGCAGGCAACAGTGTATGTGAAGATGCTTCAATTTACTATATGAAACCGGAATCCGTAAGGCCAGAATCCAAAGCCTCTCGTT
>FWPV01004062.1_pt1 | contig 31812 bp, 35 predicted proteins | sample 2228371 | NCBI WGS metagenome assembly FWPV01 (sample SAMEA103939776, study PRJEB20133) | metagenome
CAGGGCAATGAGCGGAGCGCTCGCGGGCAAGATCATGCGTCAGTCCTGTGCAGTGCGCGTTGAAGGCGGTCAGACCTGGGGCCGCCAGCGCATCCGCTGGCCCGTGCCCCGGTCGCGGAGGAGACTGACTCCCGACGCCGTCTTCGGCATGCTGATGTGGAAGCGATCGGCCAGCGAGGTTCCGACCAAGGCGACCTCGCTCGAACGGAGGATGACCCATGCGCCGCCGCCCTCTCCGCGCAGGCCGTAGCTGATCTCCCGGCTGGGCGTCTGCCCTTCGTTGCGGAACAGGGCCCACATGAAATAGCGCCCGAGCATGACCCAGATCCCCCGGCCCGCCCCCTCGCCTTCCCAGACCAGGGCAAGGCTGTCCCCTCCGTGGGCCACGCGTTGCCACACCTCGCGGTAGGGCTGGTGCACGCCGAACTCCTCCAGCAGATCCCCCTCCCCGTGCATGGTGCCCACGTCCGGCCAGGGTGATGGCGGCGAGAGGTCCAGCCAGCGCTGCCAGGTCAGGACATCACCGTCCACCATCAGCCTCCCGGCAAACCCTTCGCACGGGGCCTGCCGCCCCACGGGCACACGCAGGTCGACGTAGAGGGTGTGCGTCTGCAACCAGAAGACCTCGGTCGAGGTATCGCGCAGCGCAGGGGTCTCAAGCAACCGACGGTGCCAGAGGCCGACAAAGCGGGGGGGAACGCGCGGCGTCATGCGTAAGGCTCCGGGAACGGCCGGCATGCTCGGAAGAAGGCCATGTCGTGATTGGGCCAGAGCTGCGCGCCCGCCTCGCGCGCCAGGGACTTGAGCTTGCGGATGCTCGCGAGGGCCAGGTCGTCGCGCCCCTGCCAGCACAGGCCGGGAGGCACCTCGTCCTCGATGTTCTCACGCAGGTCGGCGGCATCGCCCGCCAGCAGGATGGGTGCCCCCTTAGGTAGCTCGACCAGCAGCGACATGTGACCGGCGGTGTGGCCGGGCGACTCGATCGCGCGCACGCCCGGCAGCAGGTCGTACTCGCCCTGCGCGACGCGCCAGCGGTAGTCGCCGGCGAAGTCCTCGGCGAAATAGGCCCCATCCGCGCCGGCGCGGGCGGCCTCCAACTCGCGGGCATGCACATGGATCTCGCTGTGGCAGAACTCGCACAGCCCGCCGGCGTGGTCGAAGTGCAGATGGCCGACAAACACCAGGTCGACATCCAGCGGCGTCAGACCAAGGCGCGCCAGCCGGTTCGGCAGGCGCTGCTCCTCGGTCATCTCCGGCGGGCCGAAGGGAAAGCCCGGCCCCCCGTAATACTGGGCTCGCCTGGTCGGATCGGCGATCTTGGCGTAGTCGCAGCCCACGTCGTAGAGGATGCGGCCATTGGCGGTCTCGATCAGATAGGCGAGGATCGGCGCCTCGATCGTGACGCCCTGTCCCCGTCCACGGGTCGATAGGCTCTTGTCGTAACGGTGGGTGCCGGTCAGCAATGGCCAGAAACGGTGCACCTGGGTCATGGTGCACCCCTCTGGCGCACGCAAGGGGTGAGATCGGGCATGGCTCGCTACTCCATGAAGGACAGCCTCTCCTTCAAGCAAGAGCCGCGCCATGCCAGGCAGGGAATCAACCGAAGCCGTAGCGCGCAAGGTCGCGGTAGCCGATCGCCTCGGCCAGGTGCTCGGCGCGGATGACGTCACTCCCCGCCAGGTCGGCGATGGTGCGCGCCACCCGCAGCACCTTGTCGCGCCCGCGCAGGGAGAGGCCGAGCCTTTCCATCGCCTGTTCCAGCAGCTCGGCCTCTCTGACGCCGAGCCGGGCATGACGGGCCAGTTCCTCCGCCCCCAGATGCACGTTCGGCCTGCCCGAGCGTGCCATCTGCAGCGCGCGGGCCTGTTCCACCCGCTGTCGCACCACGGCGCTCGGTTCGCCATCCGGCGGGGCATCCAGGCGCCGGTGCTCCTTGGGCACGGCAGGCACTTCGAGCTGGAGGTCGATGCGGTCGAGCAAGGGCCCCGAAAGCCTGGCCCGGTAGCGGCGCCCGGCCTCCGGGTCGGAGTCGTCGCCCCGGGGGCTTGGGTTCATGGCCGCGATGAGCTGGAAGGCGGCCGGGAATTCGACCTGGCGCGCCGCGCGCGAGATGACGATACGCCCAGTCTCCATCGGCTCGCGCAGCACCTCCAGCGCGCGGCGGTCGAACTCGGGCAGCTCGTCGAGGAACAGCACGCCGTGGTGGGCCAGGGAGATCTCGCCTGGGCGCGGGGTCGAGCCGCCGCCGATCAGGGCCACTCCGGAGGCGGTGTGGTGCGGGGCGCGGAAGGGGCGCACACCCCAGCGCGCGGGGTCGAACCCCTGGCTGCTGACCGACCAGAGGGCGGCGCTCTCCAGCGCCTCCTCCTCGCCCATAGTAGGCAGGATGCCTGCCAGCCGGGTCGCCAGCATGCTCTTGCCCGCACCGGGCGGACCGATCAACAGCAGGTTGTGGCCACCCGCGGCGGCGATCTCCAGCGCGCGCCTGGCGCGGTGCTGGCCGCGCACATCGCGCAGGTCGGGCACGGCCGGCACGGACGCCACCGCGACCTGCGTCGCCGGGCGCAAAGGCTCAACCCCCAACAGGTGGGCGACCACCTCGCGCAGATGGCCCGCGCCCAAAATCTCCGCCCCCGCCACCCGGGCGGCCTCCGCGACATTGCCGTGCGGGACGATCAGCGCCCGCCCGGCGTCCCGCGCACGGATGGCCGCGGGGAGCACCCCGGGCACCGGGCGCAGCGCGCCGCTGAGGGCAAGCTCGCCCAGGAATTCGTAGGGCGCGAAGCGATCGGGCGCGAGCTGCCCCGTGGCGGCCAGCAGACCGAGGGCCATGGCCAGGTCGAAGCGGCCGCCCTCCTTGGGCAGGTCGGCGGGGGCGAGGTTGACGGTGACGCGGCGCGGCGGCATCTCGTAGCCGCTGGTCAAGAGGGCGGCGCGCACCCGTTCGCGGCTTTCGCGTACCGCAGCCTCCGGCAGGCCGACCAGGGCGAAGCTGGGCAGGCCGTTGGCGACATGAGTCTCCACGCTGACCAGCGGTGCCTCGATGCCGACCTGGGCGCGGGCGTAGGTGATGGCGAGTGACATGGTGACCCTCCCTGGTCCGTGCGGCTCACCCGCGCTCGGCCCCGTGGGCCGCGGCCTCCAGTGCCGCCACGCGGTGCTCGAGCGCCTCGAGCCTGGCGCGCGTGCGCTCCAGCACAGCCTTCTGCACCTCGAATTCCTCGCGCGTGACCAGATCCATTTTCTCCAGCATCTGCTGCAGGCCGAGCCGCGCGGTCTTTTCGATGTCGGTGCGCAGCCCGGTCAGGCCGGCGGGCATGGCCTCGCCGAGGCGGCGGGCGAAATCATCCAGTTGTTTGGGGTCGAGCATGAGAGCACCTCGTTGTCTGACCGAACCAAGTCTAGCCCAGGAGCCACCTCAAGGACGCCTCTTTCCGGGGCGTCGCGGCGCACCATGTTGGTGCACCAATCCTTCACCCCCTTGGCAAAGGCGATGATCAGTCACCAACACATTGATTTTCAAGCCAATATCAAGTTGGCACCGCTCCTGCTAGAGACTTCCTGCGATCCTGCAGCAACCGACCAATACCTAGAGGATGCTTCCATGCACGTTTCCATGAAAAAAGTCACTGCCGGTGTTCTGATGGCCCTGGGCCTCGCCGCCGCCCACGCCCCCGCCATGGCGGAGGAGAGCCCCTACACCCTCAGCGCCAACATCGGCCTGACCAGCGACTACGTCTTCCGTGGCGTCTCGCAGACCCAGAATCAGCCCGCCCTGCAGGGTGGTTTTGACTTCGTCCACTCCAGCGGCTTCTACGTGGGCACCTGGGGCTCCAACGTCAACTGGGTCGAGGAAGGCGGCTACAAGGACAAGAACAGCATGGAGATCGACCTCTACGGCGGTTTCCGTGGGGCCCTGGCTGGCGACTTCGGCTACGACATCGGCGTGGTCACCTACTACTATCCGGGTGACGATGTCACTGGTGCGGTCGACCCGGACACCACCGAAGTCTACGCCGGCCTGACCTGGAAGACCGTGTCGCTGAAGTACAGCCATGTCGTGTCCGAGCACTTCGTGGGCTGGACGACCGTGGACGGCGACGCAACCCGCGGCAGCTACTACCTCGACCTCTCCGGCACCTATGACCTCGGCGGCGGCTGGGGCGTGCTCGGCCATGTCGGCTACCAGAACGTGAAGGACAACGACGATGCCTCCTACACTGACTGGAAGGTGGGCGTCACCAAGGACCTGGGCTTCGGCGTCGCGACCCTGGCCTACACCGACACCAATGCCGACGAAAATGCCTATACCTGGGCTGGCGACCAGGTCGCGGACGGTCGCGTGATCGTGTCCTTCCTCAAGACCTTCTAATCAAGCCCGAGGCCGAGGTCACCCCGGCCCGAGGCCGGGATGCCCCATCAACCTGGAGAGAGTTATGAAACTCATCACCGCCATCATCAAGCCCTTCAAGCTCGACGAGGTTCGCGAGAGCCTCGCCGAGGTTGGGGTTCAGGGACTGACCGTCACCGAAGTCAAAGGCTTCGGCCGCCAGAAGGGTCATACCGAGTTGTACCGCGGCGCGGAATACGTCGTGGACTTCCTGCCCAAGATCAAGCTGGACATGGTCGTGGACGATCCGCTGGTCGACACGGTGATCGAGGCCATCACCCGCGCGGCCAAGACCGGCAAGATCGGCGACGGCAAGATCTTCGTCTCCCCGGTCGAGCAGGCCATCCGCATCCGTACCGGCGAGACCGGCCCGGGCGCACTGTAAGGAGGACGCACGATGAATCCGATGCTTCTCAAATCGATGCTGATGCTCGGTGGCCTGGCCACCGGATCGCTGGCCCTGGCCGAAGAGGCCGCACCCGCGGTCGAGGCGGCCGCCGAGGTGGCCGAAGCCGCCGCCCCCACGCTGGACTCCGGCGCCACCGCGTGGATGCTGACCTCCACCGTGCTGGTGCTGATGATGACCATCCCCGGCGTGGCCCTGTTCTACGGCGGCATGGTGCGCAAGAAGAACGTGCTCGGCACGCTGATGCAGAGCTTCGCCATCACCGGCCTCGTCGGCGTGCTGTGGATGCTGTTCGGCTACTCGCTGGCCTTCGACACCACCGGCATGGAGGAAGGAGTCACCAACCTCAACTCCTTCATCGGCACCCTGAACAAGGCCTTCCTGAGCGGAATCGAGAAGGACACCCTGTTCGGCGCCATCCCCGAGTCCGTGTTCGTCGTGTTCCAGATGACCTTCGCCATCATCACCGCCGCGCTGATCACCGGCGCTGTGGCTGAACGGATGAAGTTCTCCAGCCTCTTGGTGTTCATCACCGCGTGGTTGTTCCTGGTCTACGTGCCGATCGCCCACATGGTGTGGAGCGGCGTGGGCGGCTTCTTCTGGGACATGGGCGTGCTCGACTTCGCGGGCGGTACCGTGGTGCACATCAACGCCGGTGTGGCCGGTCTCGTCGCCGCCATCATGCTCGGCAAGCGCCTGGGCTACGGCAAGGAGCCGATGGCCCCGCACAACCTGGTGCTGACCCTGATCGGCGGTGCCCTGCTGTGGGTCGGCTGGTTTGGCTTCAACGCCGGCTCCGCCGTCGCCGCCGATGGCCGTGCCGGCATGGCGATGCTCGCCACCATGGTCGCCACCTCGGGTGCGGCGCTCTCCTGGATGTTTGCCGAGTGGCTGGCCAAGGGCAAGCCGAGCCTGCTGGGCATCGTCTCCGGCGCGGTGGCGGGCCTGGTGGCCGTCACCCCGGCCGCCGGCTTCGTCGGCCCGGTCGGCGCCCTGATCATCGGCCTGGTCGGCGGCGTGGCGGCCTTCTGGGGTGCCACGAGCCTCAAGCGCATGCTCGGCTATGACGATTCGCTGGATGCCTTCGGCGTGCATGGCGTGGCTGGGATCGTCGGCGCCATCCTGACCGGCTTCTTCGCGGTCGAGTCGATCGGCGGCGTGGCCGGCGGCATGGGCCAGGTCGTGACCCAGATCGTGGGTGTCGCCATCACCGTCGTCTACGTCGCGGTACTGACCTTCATCATCCTCAAGGTGATCGACATGGTCATGGGCCTGCGTGTCAGCGAGGAGCAGGAACGCGAAGGCCTCGACACCGCCCTGCACGGCGAGCGCGTCGAGTAACCTCCCTACCCCGCGGGGCCGAAGGCCCCGTAATGATGCAGGCGCCCCATTTGTGGGCGCCTTTTTTGTGCGCGCCTTATGTTCAAAGGCGCTTTATTCACCTCATGAGCGTGGCGCGCTTATTGCATATGCAGCCGCCTCGTTGTTTTTTGTTCGTGAGGTTGCCATGACCCCCACCGGTATGGACGTCTTTTTCCTGCTGATCGGCGCCGCGATGGTGCTGGCCATGCACGCAGGCTTCGCCTTCCTTGAAGTCGGCACCGTGCGGGAGAAAAACCAGGTCAACGCGCTGATGAAGATCATGGGCGATTTCGCCGTGGCAACCGTCGCCTATTTCTTCATCGGCTACCCGCTGGCCTACGGCGTGGACTTCTGGAGCAGCGCGCAGGCACTGTCCGCCGACCACGGCTACGGCCTGGTCAAGTTCTTCTTCCTCTTGACCTTCGCGGCCGCGATTCCCGCCATCGTCTCCGGCGGCATCGCCGAGCGCGCACGCTTCTACCCGCAGCTTACGGCGACCTTCATCCTCGTCGCCCTGTTCTATCCGCTGTTCGAGGGCATGATGTGGAATGGCGGGTACGGTGTGCAGGAGTGGCTTGCGGCGAGCTTCGGCGCCAAGTTCCATGACTTCGCCGGCTCGGTGGTGGTGCATGCCTTCGGTGGCTGGGTGGCGCTCGCCGCCGTGCTGCTGCTCGGGCCGCGCATGGGGCGCTATGGCAAGCTGGGCGGCATGACCGCGCATCCGCCGTCGAGCATCCCCTTCCTCGCGCTCGGGGCCTGGACCCTGACCGTGGGGTGGTTCGGCTTCAACGTGATGTCCGCGCAGACCGTGGAAGCCGTCTCCGGCCTGGTCGCGCTCAACTCGCTGATGGCCATGGTGGGCGGCATCCTCGCGGCCCTCGTCGCGGGCAGGAACGACCCCGGCTTCGTCCACAACGGTCCGCTCGCGGGCCTGGTGGCCGTCTGCGCAGGCTCCGACCTGATGCACCCCCTCGGTGCACTGATGACCGGCGCCATCGCGGGCGGTCTGTTCGTGGCCCTGTTCACCATCACCCAGAACCGCTGGAAGATCGATGACGTGCTCGGCGTATGGCCACTGCATGGCCTATGTGGGGCCTGGGGCGGCATCGCGGCCGGCATCTTCGGCCTGGAGGCGCTGGGCGGCATGGGGGGCGTCAGCCTGATGAGCCAGCTGGTCGGGACCCTGCTCGGCATCGCCCTCGCCCTGCTTGGCGGCTTCGCGGTGTATGGCGTGCTGAAAAAGATGGTCGGCCTGCGGCTGGACCAGGAACAGGAGTACGAGGGGGCGGACCTGGCCATCCACAAGATCAGCGCCACGCCCCCGACCCACCGCTGATCGCCCTTCCGGAACCTCCGGAAATGACAACGCCCCGCATCGTGCGGGGCGTTGTGTTTCGGACGCAGGCCGGGGTCAGCGAACCAGTCCGGCCTCCACCTCGTCGCGCTTGCCACGGCCAAGCAGCTGCTCGACCAGCGCCAGGGCGAAATCCATGGCCGTGCCGGGGCCACGCGAGGTGATGACCCGGTCATCCAATTCGATCGCAGCGGAGCTGTCCGTCATGCCGGCCAGTTCCTCGGCGCTCAGGGCGCCGGGATAATGGGTCGCCCGGCGCCCCTGCAGCAGGCCGGCATGCGCCAGCACCTTGGGCGCGGCGCAGATCGCCCCAACCAGCCGCCCCTCGGCATGGGTGCGCTGCAGGATGTGCAGCACCCGCGGATCGTCGCGCAGGTTGTCCGCCCCCGGCAGGCCGCCGGGCAGGACCACCAGGTCGAAGTCCTCATGCAGCACCTGGTCGAGGCTCGTGTCCGGCACGAGGACCGTGCCACGCGCCGCCCGCACCGGCCCCGGCTGCAACCCGGCGGTCAGCACCTCGATCCCGGCGCGGCGCAGGATGTTGGTGATGGAGATGGCCTCCAACTCCTCGAAGCCGGGAGCGAGGGGAACCAGGACGCGTGGCATGGCGACCTCCTTAGCGGGTGCCGAGAATGACCATGCCCTTGAGCATGTTCAGGGCCTCGAACAGGGCAAAGTCGCTCTGCGCCAGCGGCTTGCCGTCCTCGCCGTTGACCACGTCGGCGGGCTTCGCCGCGCCGTTGCCCGGCCGGTTGCCGTTGTCGAGATGGCGGGAAAGATCGGCCTCCTTGAGGCGGTGATCATCCATCTCGACCTTGTCGACCGTGATCTGCGGCAGGAGGATGTCCGGGACGATGCCCTCGGCCTGGATCGAGCGGCCGGACGGGGTGTAATAGCGGGAGGTGGTGAGCTTCACCGCGCCGCCGTTGGCCAGCTCCTGGATGCTCTGCACCGAACCCTTGCCGAAGGTCTTGCTGCCCATGATGATCGCGCGCTTGTGGTCCTGCAGGGCCCCGGCAACGATCTCGGAGGCCGAGGCCGAGCCACCGTTGACCAGCACCACCATCGGTGCGCCATTGAGCAGGTCGCCGGCATGCGCGCTGTAGCGCAGCTTGGCATCCTTCACCCGGCCATCGGTGTACACCACCAGGCCGTCATCCAGGAAGGCATCGGCCACGCTCACCGAGGCCTGCAGCACGCCGCCTGGGTTGTTGCGCAGGTCCAGCACCAGCCCCTTGAGCTTGCCGCCCGCCTGCTTCTGCAGATCCTCAAGCACCTGACGCAGCTGCTCGCCGGTCTGGGACTGGAACTGGGTGATGCGCACATAAGCATAGCCCGGTTCGAGCACCCGGCTCTTCACGCTCTTGACCCGGATGATGGCGCGCTCGAGGCTGAGCTCCAGCGGTTTCTCCAGACCCTTGCGCACCACGGTCAGCTTGATCTTGGTGCCCGGCTCGCCGCGCATCAGCTTGACCGCATCGTTCAGGCTCATGCCCTGCACCGGCTTGTCGTCCAGGCGGATGATCAAATCGCCCGCCTGCAGGCCGGCGCGCTGGGCCGGGGTGTCATCGATGGGCGCGATCACCTTGACGAAGCCATCCTCCATGCCGACCTCGATCCCGAGACCGCCGAAGGTGCCGCTGGTCCCCGCCTGCAGCTCCTTGAATTCCTCGGGGTCGAGGTAGGTGGAGTGGGGGTCCAGGCCGGCGAGCATGCCGCGGATGGCATGGGTCAGCAGGGTCTTGTCGTCCACCGACTCGACATAGTCCGCCTTGATGCGCGCGTAGACATCGGTGAAGGTGCGCAGCTCGTTGATCGGCAGGGACTCGACCGCGACGGCCGGGGTCTCGCGCTCCGCCAGCACGCCTGCGCCGAAGGTCAGCCCGAAGCCGAGGGCAACACCGGTCACCACCAGGGCCGCGGCACGCATACGCTGTTGCATGGAATTCACTCCTCATGTGCGCGGGCCGCGCCCGCGCGAAAAACCTGTTGCCGAGAGTCTATCAGCGCGGGCCACCCCTGTCCCGACCCTACCCGCCCTGCATGGCGGCCCAGCGGGCGGGGTTGATCGGCTGACCGCCACGCCGGACCTCGAAATACAGCCCCGTCTGGCGCGCCCCGCCGCTGCGGCCCGCCGCACCGATCACCTCGCCGCGTCGCACGCTTGCCCCCACGGCCTTGTAGATCGATTCATTGTGCGCATAGAGGCTCAGGTAGCCTCCCGCATGCTGCAGGATGACCAGTTGGCCGTAGCCGCGCATCCAGTCGGCAAACACGACTCGCCCATCGGCGACCGCACGCACCGGCGCCCCTTCCGCCGCGGCGTAGAAATGGCCGTCGGAGCGCAGCTCCCCCAGCCCGGTCGGGTCGCCATACTTGCGCGTCAGGCGCCCCGCCACCGGGATGCCTCCCGCCGTGCCCGCCGGGGCTGGGGCGACATCTCCCCTGGAGGCCACCGTGTCCCCGCTGTCCTTGGCCTGCCTGCGCAGCGAAGGTGGCTGGGCCTTGGGCGGCGGAGGAGGGGGCGGCTGTTTGGCCGCCTCTTCCAGCTTCTTCACCAGCCGCGCGAGGTCGCGCTGGTCGCTCCTGATCTGCTCGACCCGTGCCTCGCCCGCCTTCAGGCGGGCCTCGAGGGCCTCGATGGCCTGAGACTGCTTCTGCCGAAGCTCGTCAAGACGCTGCTGCTCCTCGCGCGCCGAGCGCTCCAGTGCGATTAGATGGGCCAACCCGCTCTCGAGTTCAGCCACGACGCGCGCGCTCTCGTCCAGGTCCGCGCGCAGGCCAGACAAGGTTCGGGCATGGCGGTCACGCAGCACCGCGAGATAGCCCTCCATGCGCATCTTGTCGGCACGCCCCCCGGGGCTCAGCATCCCCTGCAGGGTCGAATCCGGCCCCAGGGCATACAGTGCGCGCACGCTCGCGGCCACCCCCTCCCGGCCGCGCGCGATCGAGCCCTCCAGCTCCGCCTGGCGGGCGCGCAGCGCCTCGAGATCGGCCTGCTGCCGGGCCAGCGCCTCGCGCGCCTCGTGCAGGGCGCGGGCCGCACCGGCCTGCTGGTTCTCCAGGCTGCGCAGGGCCCGTTCCTCGTTGTTGCGCAGCGCGCTCAGGCTGTTCAGTTCGGACCGTGCGGACTCAAGGGCCTTCTGCAACTCCTTGAGTTCCCTGGCCTTCTGCGCGGCATCATCCGCCACAGCCGAAGCTGCGCCCCCCCCCAGCAGGACGAGCGCGACGAGCACATGGGCAGTTCGCGGGAAAAGGTTTACCATTTATCACAATATTCTGATTTAACCTGTGGCCACGCCAGGAATACACCCATGGTGCATGACGATACCGATATCTGCGCCCCGCGCCTGATGACCCGCATGGAAGACATCGACCGCGCCTCGCGCTCGCTGAAGGCCATGTCGCATCCCTTGCGGCTCAAGATACTGTGCGTGCTGGGCGACCGCGAGGTCAGCGTGCAGGACATCGTCGACGCCGTCGGCACCACGCAGAGCAACATCTCCCAGCATCTTGCCATCCTGCGCGACAAGGGCATCCTCGCCTCGCGCAAGGACGCCAACCGGGTATACTACCGCGTCAGTGACGCGCGCACCCTGCGCCTGATCGGCATGATGCAGGAAGTGTTCTGCCCCCATTCCTCCTGAACATCTTTTAACGAGTCCAAGAGATGACCACCGACCGCATTGTACGCATCGTCGCCGGTTTCATGATCCTGCTGACCCTGGCCCTCGCCCACTTCAGCGGCCAGGTCGACATGAGCAAGATGAACTGGCTTTGGCTGACCGCCTTCGTCGGCCTGAACCTGTTCCAGAGCGGTTTCACCCGCTTCTGCCCGCTGGATACCATCTGCGAGAAGATGGGCGTGCGCCGCGCCCAGTAACCCGCATGGATTTTCTCGACTTTCTCCAGCGCCACTGGATGCTGACCGCGGCCGCGGTCGGCATCCTGTTCATGCTGATCGCCGCCGAGATCTCGCGCCTCACCCGCAAGTATGCCGAAGTCGGCCCGGCCGAGGCCTCGCGCATGATGAGCCACGAGGAGCCGCTGCTGCTCGACGTGCGTGAGATCAACGAATACCGCGAAGGCCACCTGCGTGACGCGAAGCACATCCCGCTCGGCCAGCTGGGTGGCAAGATCGACCAGATCGAGTCCTGGAAGGACAAGCCGGTGATCGTCTACTGCCGCAGCGGCAACCGCTCCGGCATGGCCTGCAACCTGCTCGCCAAGCACGGCTTCACCAAGCTCTACAACCTGGCGGGCGGGATCATGGCCTGGAAGCACGACGGCCTGCCGGTCAAAAAGAAGTAAGTCCCATGGCCCAGGCGGATGTCACCGTCTACCTCAGCCGCGCCTGCTTCTACTGCACGATGGCGCAACGACTCCTTAACACCAAGGGTGTAAAGTTCGCGTCCATCGTCGTGGACGGCGATGCCGACCTATGGCACGAGATGGAGGAACGCTCCGGCCGCTCCACCGTCCCGCAGGTCTTCATCGATGGCCGCCCGGTCGGCGGCTACACCGACCTGCTCGCGCTCGACCGCGAGGGCGTGCTCGACGACCTGCTGTTCCCCGCCCCTTGGCCGGACACGCCCATGAAGGAGATCCCGCATGAGTGACAACCTGCATGTCGTCTGCCCGCACTGCGGCGGCGTCAACCGCGTGCCGGCCGGCCGCCTGAGCGAAGGCGGAAGCTGCGGCCGCTGCCACAAGCCGCTGTTCACCGGCCAGCCGGTCGAGCTGACCTCGGCCACCTTCGAGCGCTTCGTCGGCCGCAACGACCTGCCCGTGCTGGTCGACTTCTGGGCACCGTGGTGCGGCCCCTGCCGCATGATGGCCCCGGTGCTGGACGAGGCGGCGCGTACGCTCGAGCCGCGCCTGCGCATCGCCAAGGTCGACACCGAGAGCGAACCGCTGATCGGCCAGCAGTTCGGCATCCGCAGCATCCCCACCCTGGCCCTGTTCCGCGGCGGCCGCGAGATCGCCCGCCAGAGCGGCGCCATGCCCCTGCCCCAGCTGGTACAGTGGCTGCGCCAGCATATCCCTCTTTGAATGCATTCCAAGGACCGACCGATGACCGACGCCCAGCAACCCCAGCGCGCCCTCTTCCTGCAGCGCATCTACCTCAAGGACGTCTCCTTCGAGTCCCCCCGCGCGCCGGACATCTTCAGGCTCGCCGACTGGCAGCCGAACATCAACGTGCAGGTCGGCAACGCCACCCACAAACTCGCGGATGACGTGTACGAGGTCACCCTGACCGTCACCGCCACGGCCACGCAGATGATCGACGGCAAGGAAGAGACCGCCTTCCTCGCCGAGGTCGCGCAGGCAGGCATCTTCACCGTCACCGGCTTCGACGGCGCGGAATTCGGCCACATCCTCGGCAGCGTCTGCCCGACCCAGCTGTTCCCCTTCGTGCGGGAGACCGTGGCCGACCTGGTGTCCAAAGGCGGCTTCCCGCCCCTGCTGCTGCAGCCGATCAATTTCGACGCGCTCTACCTCCAGCACCTGCAGCAGCGCGAGGCCCAGGCGGCCCAGCCCCTCACCCACTGACGCGCGACCGCGCGCCATGGGAGCAGCGCCATGAGCCATGCCATGACGGGGGACACCCCGGCCAGCCCCATCTCCGTCACCGTGTTTGGCGCCGGGGCGTGGGGCACCGCGCTCGCCATCCTGATGGCCCGCAACGGCCACCGCGTGCGCCTGTGGGGACGCACCCCCGAGACCATGGCGCGCATGCAGGAGGAGCGCTGCAACCGCCGCTACCTGCCCGACGTCTCCTTTCCCGACACCCTGACCGCCACCGGCGACATCGAGACGGCCCTCGACGCGGCCGACCTCGCGCTCATCGCCGTGCCAAGCCAGGGCTTCCGCGCCTTCCTGCGTGACCTGGCGCCCCATCTGCGCCCGCCCACCCGGCTGGCCTGGGCCACCAAGGGGCTTGAGGTCGACAGCGCCAAGCGGCTGGATGAGATCGTGGCCGAGGAGCTGCCTCACCTCGCCCCGCCGGCGGTGATCTCCGGCCCGACCTTCGCCGCCGAGGTCGCCGCCGGCCTGCCGACCGCCGTCACCGTCGCCTCCCACGATTGCGACTTCGCCGAGCGGCTGTGCGCATGGCTGCACAACCCGCGTTTCCGCGCCTACCGCGTGGATGATGTGATCGGGGTGGAGCTGGGTGGCGCGCTCAAGAACGTGCTCGCCATCGCCGCAGGCATCGCCGATGGCCTGCATTTTGGCGCCAACACCCGCGCCGCCCTCATCACCCGGGGACTCGCGGAGATCATGCGCCTCGGCGTGCATGCCGGTGCCCGCAAGGAGACCTTCATGGGCCTCGCCGGCCTGGGTGATCTGGTGCTGACCTGCACCGACAACCAGTCGCGCAACCGCCGCTTCGGCCTGCTTCTGGCCGAAGGCAAGCGCGTCGACGAGGCGCTCGCCATCATCGACCAGGCCGTCGAGGGCCAGCCCACCGCACGCGAGGCCTGGCACCTGGCCGAACGCTTTGGGGTGGAGATGCCCATCACTCATGCCGTGTACAAGGTACTGTACGAAGACCTCCCCGCCAGGGCGGCGGTGGACGAGCTGCTGCGGCGGAACTTGCGCCAGGAGCAGGACGGGTAAATCATCTACCCAACCACGGGCAAGCCATGTCGCTGCTCACCGCCCCTTCCCGGCGCCGGACCTCCCGCAACATGCAGACACCGCCCCCCCTACGCCTGGGCAAACCGCTGGCGCACATCCTCTTTGGGCTGCTGCTCTCCGCCTCCATGTATCTGCCGGACGCGCTGTACGGGCTGGCCAACAGCCAGTACAGCGCCCACCTGAGCTTCATGGACGGGATCGCCCTGTGGCTGGCCAGCCTTCTGCTGCTGGGCACACCATGGAGGGCCGGGGCCTACGTCATCATCGCCCTGATCGCCCATCTGCAACTGGGTCAGTTGCTGTATTTCTCCTACTTCGGCACCCACTTCCATCCCCAGGCCCTGGGCCTTCTGCCCTCCGAGCTGTACGAGATCGGCCTCACCCTGGGCAGCTTCATCCAGCACCTCTGGCTCCCCCTCGCGCTCGTGCTGGCCTCCGCCCTGATCAATGCCTGGCTGTGGCACGTCAGCCGCGGCCGCGTGTTTGCCTCCGTGCACGCCCCCCTCGTCCTGCTGTTCTTGCTGGCCATCCTGCCCTATCAGGCCTATCACGCCACGGCGGCCCACGACTTCTATCCGCAGCCGACTGAAACCTCCCTGCGCAATTCGCTGTACGCGGTCTCGTTCTTCATCGGCCGCAACCTTGCCGCACCCGCCGCCAGGCCGTCGCCCCACTACGCCCCCTATGTCGTGCACGAGAACCCCGCGCCGGAGCCGGCGATCATCGTGCTCGTCATGGGCGAGAGCCTGACCTACAAGCACATGCAGCTGTTCGGCTATGCGCGTGAGACCACACCACGGCTCATGACCTGGCGCAGCGATCCCGCCTTCATCCACCGCCCCGCCATCGCCGCCGGCGTGAGCACCCGGGTCAGCCTGCCGCAGTTCTTCAACATCGTGCGCGAACCCGGCAACCTGGCACAGATCACCCGCAGCGAGACCAACCTCATCCGCCTGGCCCAGACGCGCGGCATGAAGACCTACTACATCTCCGCCCAGACCGCCGACCTCGTGGCCCATACGGGAGGCGAGCGCGCCGATCTTCTCCTCACCCAGGAAGACCTGCGGCCGGACTATGAACGCAAGCGGGACGACGTCCTGCTGGAGCAACTCGCGCGGCTGCCCTTGGACGAACCGGCCCTGATCGTCCTGCACCAACGCAATTCCCACAACCCCTACGAGAAGTCATCCCTGCCGCACTACTGGGCATGGCCGATCGAGGATCTGCCGCGCCATGAGTACGCGGTCAACAGCTACGACAACGCCCTCCGCCATACCGATGCGCTGCTCGATGGCATCCTGCGGCAGTTGCGCGAGCGCAGCCGCCTGCCGGCGTACTTCGTCTTCACTGCCGACCACGGCGAGATGATGGGCGAGCACGGCCGCTATGGCCACACCCTGCTGGAGCCGGATGTCGCCCGGGTGCCCTTCCTGTTCTACGCCACGGACGCGCAGTCCGCCTGGCTGCAGGCGGCCCGCCAGCTGGAGGAGCCGAGCCACTACGAGATCGGGCTCCTGCTCGCCCGCATGCTGGGCTTTCGCATCGACAACCCCAACGACGATGGCCGCACGGTGTTCGTCAGCGGCGCCGACCTCAGCGGTGGGATGGGATGGATGGAAATCGAGCGCAGGCCCGGCCACCCCTTCACGGAGTCGCAGGTTCAGGTCAAGGTGCCGTAGGGGGCGCCCCAGCCTGCGAAACCATCTCGATGATGAGCGCCTCGCCGTCGGCCACGGACCAGCGCACATCCAGGTCGTACAAACGGATCCCGTAGATCCGCCCCGGGGCATCCTGCTGATAAGCCGGGCGCGGGTCGCGCGCAAGCAAAGCCTCGACCAGAGCGGGCAGATCGGGATGCACCGCCGCCCACCGGGCACACTGTTGCCGTGCCACCTCGCCCCAGACCACCCGCAGACGCTCGCCGGGCGCATCCATCGCGAACCCGCCCGCCGCCTCCGGCAGCGCGTCAGCGTAAGGAAGATAGGGTTTGACATCGAGCAGCGGCGTGCCGTCGAGCAGGTCCGCCCCGCGCACCACCAAGCGCACCCCAGCCCCCCACTGCTCCACGGCCTCCAGCCGCACCAGGCTAAGGCCGATCGGATTGGGGCGGTAAGGGGCGCGCGTGGCGAACACCCCAAGCCGGACATTGCCCCCCAGGCGCGGCGGGCGCACGGTCAGGCCCCTCTCGCCCTTGCCGGCGTGGAACCAGGTGATCAGCCACAGGTGGCTGAACCCCTCGATCCCGCGCCAGGCCTCCTCGCGGTCATAGGGTGGCATCAGTTCGACGACCGCGCGCACCTCGTCCACCATCCCCCCCTGACGGGGAATACCGAACTTCTCGCGGAAGGGCGTGCGGACCACGCCGATGGGGCGCAACGACAGGGCATCAAGGCTCATACCGCCCCCGGAAAACCGAGCTGCCGCCAGGCCTCATACACCGTCACCGCCACCGCGTTGGACAGATTCAGGCTGCGCGAGCCCGCGCGCATCGGCAGGCGCAGCCGCTGCCCGGCGGGCAGGCCGTCCAGCACGCCCTGCGGCAGGCCGCGCGACTCCGGCCCGAACAGCAGGACATCCCCCTCCGCGAACCGCACCTCGAACGGACTGGTCTGCCCGCGGGTGGTCATGGCGAACACCCGCGCAGGAAGCATGGTCGCGAGGAAGTCCGGCCAGGAGGGGTGTACCCGCACGGAGGCATACTCGTGATAGTCCAGCCCGGCGCGGCGCAGCTGCGCATCCTCCATGCGAAAGCCGAGCGGCTCGATCAGGTGCAGGGAGGCCCCGGTATTGGCGCACAGGCGGATGACATTGCCGGTGTTGGGTGGGATTTCCGGCTCGTACAGCACCACATGGATCATGCGTCCGCCTCCCCGCTCAGCCAGGCCCGCACCAGGCGCAGCTGACGGCGACTGACCTCGACGGGCCGGGCATATCCGCGCAGATGGAGCCAGTGCCGCCCCTGCCCATCGTGCTCCAGGCGCTCGATGCGGTCCTTGGCCACCAGGGCGGAACGGTGCACGCGCAGGAAGGCATCCCCCACCCTATCCTCAATCTGGCGCAGGGAAAGGTCGAGCACACGCTCACCTTCGGGCAGATGCGCGGTGACGTATTTCTCGTCGGCCTCGAACCAGATCACGGCTTCGGCCGGCAGGATCTGGACCGCGCGACCGACCCGCGCCACCAGGCGCCCCCCCTCCCGGCGCCGCGCGTCCTGGGCGCGGGTCGTGCGCCCGGCGGCAGCGATCGCCTCGCGCAGCTGATCCTGCGAGACCGGCTTGAGCAGGTAATCGACCGCGTGGGTGCCGAAGGCACGCAGGGCGTGCTGAGGGTGTGCGGTGACATAGATCACCGCCGGAGGCCAGTCGAGCGCCGCCAGCCGGGCGCCGATCACAATCCCATCATCCCCCGGCATGTCGATGTCGAGCAGAACGAGGTCGGGCACCTCGCGCTCCAGCGCCTGCCAGAGCGCTTCGCCATCGGCCACGCTGGCCACCACCTCGACATCAGCAAGCTGCCCGAGCATGCGCTCGAGGCGCTCGCGCGCGAGCCGCTCATCGTCGGCGATCAACACCCGCACCCGTCAACCCTCCGCCCGCGGCACGTTCAGGCACACTTCAAACACCCCCCCCTCCCGCATGAATCCCAGCTGCCCCCGGGAACCGAACAGGGCCTCGAGGCGGGCACGCACGTTTTCCAGCGCCATCCCGCTCCCCCCCGCCCCAGTCTCTGCCGGGGCATCCGGCGGCACGCTGTTGCGCACGCGGATGCGCACCCCCGCCCCCTCCGCAGCCTCGACCGCGATCAGGACATCCCCCCCTCTGCGCGCAGGCTCCACCCCATAGCGCACCGCGTTCTCCACCAGGGGCTGGATGGAAAGGGAAGGGACGAATGCAGCCGGCAACGGCTCGGGCAACACCCACTGCACGCGCAGACGCTCATCCAGCCGCATTGACTCGATCGCAAGGTAGGCCCGCACCAGCGCCAGCTCATCGGCAAGGAGGACCGCGCGTGGCCCATCCAGCGCCGCGCGCAGCATCCGCGCCAGCGCTTCCACCATCTGCTCCGCCTCGGCGGGCCGCGTCGGCACCAGGCTCGCGATCGTGTTGAGGGTATTGAACAGGAAATGCGGCCTGATGCGCGCATGCAACGCCTCCAGCTCCGCATCCTTGGCGCGCAGGGCCAGTTCATGCGCCCGCCAGTAGGCATAGAACCCCATCACGCCCATCACCCCCACCACCAGCGCCATGGTAGCGATATGGACGAGGAAGACGGATAAGTCTCCGAGGCCCGCCCCCATATTCCCGAGAATGCGGTGCGAGAGCCCCCCAACCAGCAGGCTCAGCAGCACGAGCGCCAGCACCGCCAGCCAGGCCACCTGCACCGGGGCAAGGCGAGCCAGCCACCGCCGCCCCAGGCAGAGGGCCGCAACCCAGCCCAGCACCACCCACTGGATGAACAGCGAGGCCAGCCCCAGGCGCCCCCACCGCTCCCCATCCACCCCAGGCGCCAGAGCCAGCAGGATGGCCACACCCTCGCCGGCCACCATGGCGGCGACATACACCTCGACGCGACAGAAGGCGTCGAGTACGGGACGGGCGCGGACAAAGGAATGAGCGCTCATACGAGGGCTGCCCCCCCGACGGGGCCAGTCCTTGCCCCCCCCTCGATCAACAAGGGGATGGACAGGGCCCAGGCATGACCGCGAGAGGTGTTCCCACCCTCATGAAGATGAACCGCAGGGATCACCAGCACACGGCCGGGGTGCGGCTCTCGCCAGCGGCGCCAACAGTCAGCGTCATGGTGACGCACGCCGGATCGCTGCCCGTCGCCAAGGTCGCGGTGGCGATGAAACCCGCCGCATCGGCCGCGATGATCGCGAGGTTGTAATAACCCTCGGCGGAGGTTGACGGCAGGCCGAGCGTAGCCAGGTTGTTCGTGTACGTGGCATGGTTGACCCGGTGCTTTTCTTCGGCCAACTGGATCTTCAGCAGCGCCTCCTTGGCATCGGAGCGCTTGGCCTTGCGCACGGATTCCTGGTAGCTCGGATAGGCGATGGCGGCCAGAATCCCGACCACGGCCACGACGATCATCAATTCGACCAGGGTGAAGCCGCGTGCGCGGCAGGTTCGGAACGTCATGGGCAAGCCCTCCTGCACCTTGAAGACCATGCTTTGATGGCGGAAGAATAGCAAACGCTCGCCTGCGCATCCCGACCCCACCCCCTCCGTCCGACAAGCGGAAGGATTCGATGCCCGAGCGGTCGGGCTACGGTGTGCTTCCGCCCTATACTTTCCTCACGTCATTCCCGGATGCGCTTGCCATGACGGAACGCACACCCCAAGGCTTCACCCTCCTCGAACTGCTGGTCACCATCGCGGTGATCGGGGTGCTGGGTGCCCTGGCCTACCCCATCCTCGATGTGATCGACAAACGCAGGGTGCAGGGCGCCGCCGAGGAGATCTACGGCATGGCCCAGTACGCCCGCTCGGAGGCCATCAAGCAGTCGCGCGACATGTTCCTGGTCGCCCAGAAGGCCGGCACCGCCTGGTGCGTCGGGGTCAGCGAAGTCGCCAATTGCGATTGCACGGTCACGGATCCCGGTGCGGCAAACGCCTGCATCGTTGCCGTGGATAATGGCGGCGCGCAGCAAAACGTGCTCAAGACCATCACCAGCGCGGCCTTCCCCCAAACCACGATGGCCAGCGATGCCCTCGCATCCACCTTCGACCCGGTGCGCGGCACGGTGACCGGCAACGGCACGGTGACGCTGGTCCACGCCACCAAGGCGGACCTCGGCCTGAGCATCGTCATCAGCACCATGGGACGCATCCGTATCTGCATCCCGGCCGGCAAGACGCCGATGGGAGGATATGCCGCATGTTCATGAACCCCCTCCATCGCCAGCGCGGCGTCACCCTCGTCGAGCTGATGGTCGGCCTCACCGTCGGCCTGATCGTCATCGGCGTCGTGGGCTCCCTCTTCCTGACCACCATGGGCGGCAGCAACGACAGCCTGCGCTCCATGAAGCTGAACCAGGAGCTCCGCACGGCGCTGGACTACATGGCGGCCGACATCCGCCGTGCCGGCTATTGGTCCGCAGCGGCCGCCGCGAACAATCCCGCGGCGAACCCTTACATGGCCCGCACCGGCACCGCCACCGACGTGTTCGTCGGCAATGGCTGCATCCGCTACAGCTATGATCGCGACGACGACGGCACCATACCCCGCTTCGGTTTCAGGCTGCAGGGCGGTGCCCTCCAGGTCCCGCAGAGCACCGCGCTTGGCGCAGCCAATGGCACCAACGACAACTGCAATGAAGGTGCGTGGGAGGCACTGACCGACCCGAACACCGTCGTCATCGACGAGCTGACCTTCAGCACCGAAGGCTCCCAGTGCCGCAACCTCAACCAGACGACAGGCACCCCCCCCGCACCCGTCACATGGGAGGCCCCGGACGGCAGCACCACCCCCGCCTGCGCAGACACCACGGCCACCGGCTATGCCGCGCCGACCGCGGGCGACCAGCTGGTCGAGACCCGCCAGATCACAATCCGGCTGGTGGGCCACCACGCCCGGGACGCCAACACCACACTCGCCATTGAGGAGAGCATCAGGCTCCCGAACAACCGGGTGCTGAGTGCGCCATGACCGGAGTCGCCCGCATGAACGCCATGCCGAAACACGCATCCCCACCCCGTCGTCAGCAAGGCGTCGCAAGCCTCCTGGTCGCGCTGGTGCTGCTCGTCGCAACCACCCTGATGGTGCTCTTCACGGCGCGCTCGGCCTTCATGGAGCAGCGCATCTCCGGCAACGAGATCCGCGCGAAGCAGGCCATGCAGGCCGCCCAGGCCGGACTGGACTATGCCCTGGCCTATCTGGGCGAACCCGGCGGGCTCGACCAGAATGGCAACGGCACCGTCGACACGGTCAATGCGATCGACTTCGACAGCGACGGCGACGGCACCAAGGAAGCCTCCTTCAGGGTGTTGTTCTGCAACACGGACGCGGACATCCCCCCCTGTCCCGCGACCCCTGCGGACGCCTTCGCCTGCGACTCCGGCGCATTGAGCCTTACACAGAAGGCCGCCCGCGTCGTGTCATGCGGCTGGAGTGACGACAACTCCGCCCGCCATGTGGTGACCTCGCTGATCCTCGGCGTTTCCGCCCTCTCCAACCCACCCACCAACCCCCTGATCGCCAAGGGAACCGCCTTCGTGGGGGGCAGCGCCTCCGTCGTGAACCAGTTCAACAACCTGACCGTCTGGTCCGGCAACAGCCTGGCCGGGGCCAGCGGCCTCGGCGCGGGCCAGACCTTCATCCGCGACCCCGACCTCCCTCCCCCCCCGCTTCCCGACCTGGACGATCCCAGCACATGGGACGAGTACGCCGCGGCCAACCCCCTGCCGCCGACCAACACGAACTGGCAGTGCAACAACCCCGAAGCCGGCTATGTCTGCACCACCAACAGCAACGTGCTGGGACCCGACGTGATCGAATCGGACTCCACCCTGGCCCACCTGACGGACGCCCAGTTCTTCGAGGCCTTCTTCGGCATGTCGGAGGACATCTACAGGGCGACACTGCCCACCCGGGAGGTGACCGGATCGCTATCCGGGTCTGCGGGAAACGAAGTGATCTGGGTCGATGCGTCATCGGGCACAGCCACCCTTAGCGGCACCTTCGGCAGCCGTCTCAATCCGGTCGTCCTGATCGTCGATGGCAATGCCGCCATGCAGGCCAATACCACGATCTACGGCGTCCTGTTCGTCACCGGTGACCTGAATGTCGCCGGCACCCCGAATACGTATGGGGTCACCGTGGTGCGCGGCTCGATCACCGGCAGCGGCAGCATGACGATATTTTACGACCCTCTCTCGGTGGCGGGGGCCGGCCAGCTGTCCGTACCCGGCCTCGCACCGGGCACGTGGCGGGACTGGCCCGATTGATCGGCTAGCCGCCCACAGCCAATGCACTCCATGGAGAACCAGCCATGAACACCCCCCACCACCAGCGCGGGTTCACCCTGCTCGAGGCACTTGTCAGCGTCGCGGTGCTCTCGCTCGGGATGCTCTCCGTGGCCAAGCTGCACAGTGACCTCATGGCGTCCAGCGGCCTGTCCAAGGCCCGTACCGAGGCAGTACAGCTGGCAGAAAGTGAGCTCGAACAGCTGCGCAACATGATGCTCGAAAGCCAATTCAACGCCATCACCGATGTTACCGGCGGTGCAGCTGTCACCGTGACCGGCACCAACGCCACCTTCACCCTGCAGCGCGAGGTGACCGACGCAACGGCCCCCACGCGTAAGAACATCGCTGTCACCGTGAGCTGGAACGACCCCAAGGAGGGCACCCAGACGGTGCGGGTCAGCGGCTTGCTGGCCTGGAATGACCCGGCCCTGGGCCTGCTGGCTGGCGGAGGCGGACTGGGAGGAAACATCGGCCGCATCACCCCTCCGACGGGAGCCGCCACGCAAGGAGGGCGCGAATACACCAACCTCCCGACCGGGGCTGTGACCAATACCCTGCCTGACGGCACCACATCGGACGGCACCTATACCTATGATGCAGCAGACGGAAAACGCGAGCTGCTCGTGTGGGATGCCGACAAAAACAAGTACGTCGCGGTCCTGACCGTGGCCCCCAACAAGGGTTTCAGCACGATCAGCGGCAGGGTCTACAGCACCAGTCTTCCGTCCAAGAAAGACCCGACAGGCTATCCATTCTTTAGCGGAAAGCCGACCGCGCAAACGACCTATGTCATGTCATCCGATGCGTCCTATTGCGCGAACGTGTTTGCCTCGCCGCTCATCACCGTCGGCAGCCAATACATCGGCTTCCAGTACAAGTGCTACTTCGGCGCAGGCTGGTACGGCAACATCGGCATCGTGCGGACCGACGCCGTCTCCCCCAGCGAGCGGGTCTGCGTAGGCAGGCCCAACGAACCGGTAGACGCCACCCGCATGGACAGCGAGCACCCTGCCCTCAGCACGGTACGCATGTATCGCGGTTTCAAGCTGCTGGGCGACGGACACACCCAATCCACCGGCATCGGCATTGATCCGAGCACGGGCAACTACACCCCCACCGCTTACACCGGGCATGACTTTCTCCTGACCGTGATCAGCGGCAACCCCGTCGACAGCTCCTGCAACGCCCGCCTCCAGCTGGTGGATGCGACTACCCCGTTTGGCAACAACGTCGGACGCGGCTTCTGCTTCACCTCGGACTGCCCACCCGATCCCCTGTCGACCATCGTGTCGGCCACCACCACCATCAGTGGAACGGTCACAGGAGGTGTCGCCGACGTCACCTACGTGACGGACATCACCGTCGCCGGGGGCGTCGGCACCTGCGAATTCGATGCGGACAGCTACAGCTGCGTGATCGACTGGAAGGGCTGGACCGGCACGACATGGACAGGTGACATGAGCTTCACGGTGGCCGGTGGGTCGGTGTGCGCGGAGGCTGGCCCCGGCAGCCTTACCGACAACAAGATCACCTTCACCGGGGTCACCTCCGATACGACCGCGATCACGGAGGACGTCACCTTGTGCCCGTCGACGCCCTGATCGTTATTCAGACGCCCCGGAACCAGAATCGCCCCGCCACTGCGGGGCGATTTTTATCCGGATCAGCACCGTCAGTCCGAGCGGCTGGTAGTGAATTCGGTTTGAGCGAGCACGCCAAGCCTTCGGCATGGCCAAGCACTCCGCCCTGAAGGATTCTGTGTAAGTTCATAAACCTTTGGCACTCCTCATTGACAGGAGGAGAGCCATGCAGATTCTGGATATCGACTTGATTTCATGGCAGAGTTGTGGTCCGCACTCTCGGCTCAAGGATAGATCATGAGGGCCTTCATGCCACGACAGCGTCACGAGAGGGGCTTCACCCTGATCGAGTTGCTGGTGACCATCGCGGTGATGGCCATCATCATGGGCCTCGCCGTGCCGAGTTTCATGTCCACCATGGCCGGCGCCCGCCTGACCGCGGCGGCCAACGAGCTGCTGGCCGCCATTCAGCACACCCGATCAGAAGCCATCCGCCGCGGCGTACGCGTCACCCTGTGCAAAGCGGGGAGTGCGACCAACCAGTGTGATACCACTGCAGCAACCCAGTGGGGCGATGGCTGGATGAACTTCACCGATCCCGTGGCGCAAACGCCCCCGCAGGTCGACGCTGCAAGCAGCATCCTCGTCAGGGGCGGTGGGCACCTTGCCCCAGACATCGTCATCGCAGGAGGAAGCGGCAGCGCCACCGCGCTCTACGTCTCCTTCACCCCCGACGGCGCGAGCAAACTCATGAACGGCGGCCTTCTCGCCGGGACGATCCGCGTCTGCTCCACGTCGAGCAGCCTCGACAATGATCACCGTGCACGCGACATCGTGATCAACAGCACCGGCCGCGCCACCATCCAGCGCCCGACCGGGATCGCGGCAACCTGCCCCTCCCCCTGATCGACCAAGGACACGTCATGAAGACACCGTCCCGTCCCTCCATGCAGCGCGGCGCCGGACTCATCGAAGTCCTGGTCGCCGCGCTCGTCCTGTCCATCGGGCTGCTGGGCATCGCGGCCCTCCAGGCCAATGCACTGAAGAACAGCCAGAGCAGCCTCGCGCGCAGCCAGACAGTCATGCTGAGCTATTTCATGCTCGACGCCATGCGCGTGAACCGCGCGGCGGCCGTGAGCGGGCAATACGACCTGGGCAAGACGTGCACCGTGGTCGCGGACGCCGGCAACCTGATCTCCCATGACCAGCATGTATGGCTGCAGGCCATCAAGGATCTGCTTGGAGACCATCCCGCCTCGTGCGGCGAGATCGATTGCCAGGGCGCCGACTGCATGGTCCGGATCTATTGGGACGACTCGCGCGGAACCGCGGGCAGCGCAAGCCAGATGGTCGAAACGAGGACCCGCCTATGATCACCGGGCTCGACAACAACGCTATCCGGCTCTCGACGGCCGTACCCCGAAGGGCGGAATCCAGGAGTGGATTCCGCAACACGGCACGAGGCTTCTCCTTGGTCGAGCTGATGATCGCCCTTGTGCTGGGGCTGCTGGTCGTCGGGGCGGTCGTCAGTGTCTTCATCACCAACCAGCAGGCCTTCCGCACGGCCGAGAACATGGCACGGCTGCAGGAAAATGCGCGTTTTGCGTTCGAGGCGTTGGCGCGGGAGATGCGTGAGAGCGGAGGCACTCCCTGCGGCGCAACCGCGGTCGCGAATGTCCTCAATGGCGGCGGGGGCTGGTGGGACTGGGGCAACGGCCCGCTCATCGGCTACGACGGCAACCAGGCCGGCCCCCAATCGTTTGGCAGCGGCCCGGGCCAGCGGGTCACCGGGACGGATGGCGTGCTGGTGCTCACGGCGAGCCTGTTCGAGGGTGTGGTCATCACCCATCACAACGCGACCGCCGCGCAATTCACGGTGAACATGGCCGACCACGGCATCCAGGACGGTGACATCGTCATGGCCTGCGACAGCCAGTCCGCAGCCATCTTCCAGGTGACCAACACCAACCAGGCCAATGCGACCATCGTTCACAATACCGGCACGGGCAACCCCGGAAACTGCAGCAAGGGCCTGGGGCTGCCGACCGTCTGCACCGCCAATGGCACGCCGAAGAGCTTCGCGAACGGCGGCCTGATCGCGCATTACAGCGCATCGTTCTGGTACATCGGCAACAACTCTCGTGGGGGGCAGTCCCTCTATCGGCTGGGCTTCACGGGCGCCCCTTCACCTCAGGCGCAAGAAATCGCCGATGGGGTCACGGACATGCAGATCGAATACCTCACTGCGGCAGCAGGAACCCCGCCGACACTGGCCAACGGCTACGTCGCCGCCTCCGCCATCGCCGACTGGGCTGACGTCGTCGCCGCGCGCGTCACCCTCACCATGGAAACGGGTGATCGGGTTGGCGTCGACGGTAACGCGATTATCCGCCCCTTCATGCACGTCATCAGCCTGCGCAATCGGGAGTATGTACCATGACCCGCCCATTCATCCTGCGGTGGAGCCCATCCATGGATTCCCCCCTTCGGGCGACGCTCCGCATACAAACGCCGCGAGTCGCGCATCGACGTCCTGTCCGGCCTCCGTGCCGGAAGCCCCTGGCGGGCGTGACCGTCGGGATGCTCCGCCATCAGCAGGGGGCTGCGCTCATCGTGGCGCTGATCCTGCTGCTGATCATGAGCATCCTCGGGATCAGCAGCGTGCGGACGACGGTCATGGAAGAAAAAATGGCTGCGGCAAGCTATGACCGCAGCCTCGCGTTCCAGGCGGCCGAAGCCGCCCTGCGCGCCGGAGAGGCCGTGGCCCTTGCGCAGTCGACAGCCTCCCCCAAAAACGCCGCTTTTCCCGACGCCGGACTGTACACGAACGCCAACACCAACTGCGAAACATCTCCCTGCAACGCCCAGGGGCTGTGTGCGCAACCCGATCCCGACTGCACGTCCCGCTGGCTCGATCCAGGTTTCGGCCATTGGGTCAATGCACCCAAGGTCAACGACATCGCAGGCACCCCCCAATACTTCGTCGAGTATCTAGGCAACACCTTTCCCTGCACCCCGGGCGACACCACCAGCCCTGCGAGTTGCACACACTACCGCATCACGGCGCGCAGCAATCCGGGCCAGGGGCGCGCAAACGTCGTTCTACAGTCCATTTTCCTGACGAACTGAGGGAGCCGTGCCATGAAACTTCGCCTCACCCCCCTCGTTTTGGCCTTGGGCATCGGTCATTTGCCCACCCTTGTCTTCGGCGCCCTCGACATCCCCGCCGTCCCGCTCCAGACGGGATCCGCCGTCGCGCCAAACCTGTTTTATATGCTTGATGACTCCGGCAGCATGCAATGGGAAATCATGCCGGAAAACTACCTGTACGCTTACTACATGTTTCCGCCACCAGGCGAAGGGCAAGGAAAGGATTATGGGGGGGCTCACGTCTATGGCGGAAGCATGTACCCCTATAAGGTCATGAAATTTGACACAGACACGGACGAGGCTGTCTATTTGCGCTCATCAACGGTCAACGTCGTCTATTACAACCCGCAACAAAACTACGTTCCGTGGGCCAATCACGACGGCACGAGCTTCCCCAACGCGTCGCCGACCAATGCTTATTTCAATCCCTATGAACCAGGCCGGGGCAGCCTCGACCTCACGGCAAAGCAAACCCGATCGGCCTACTGGAACAGCGACGACTGGGATTCGCACACCTTCTGGCCCATGACGTTTTACGTATACAAGGGCACAGGAGACCAGCTAAGCAAGAAAAGCTACATTCGCTACCAGTACCGTGGCGATACCCTTTATCAATGGGACCTCGCCAAAAAAAGCAGCACAGAGAAATCCATTAGCTCCACACCGTGGGGGCGCTCCATAACGCAGGAGGTGCAGAATTTCGCCAACTGGTTCAGCTACTACCGCTCCCGGATCCTCGCCGTGCGCGCGGGCACCAGTCTTGCCTTCAGCACCCTCGGCGACAATTACCGCGTCGGCTTCGCCACCATCCACCAAACCGGCTGGAAACACCCCCCGGCCAATAACAATGGCTTCAACGCCTCCGAGCGGCAGGATTTCTACACCCGCCTGTTCCAGACGCCGATCGGCACGTCCGGTACCCCTCTGCGCTCGGGCTTGGATGCCATCGGCAAGCAGATCGAAACCAACCTCGACTATTTCCGACCCGATCCTGCACTCTCCTGCCGCCAGAACTTCACCATCCTGACCACGGATGGCTACTGGAACGACAGCGACATCAACGGTGGCTCAGTGGGTAACGAGGACAACTCGGATGGCGACACGCTCACCCACGCGGACGGCCAGACTACCTTTCAGTACAAGGCTGCCCGCCCCTTCCGGGATGACTGGAGCAACACCCTCGCCGACGTCGCCATGGAGTACTGGAAACGCGACCTGCGCACCGACCTCAAGAACGATGTCGCGACCACCACGGCCGACCCGGCCTTCTGGCAGCACATGACCACCTATGCCCTCTCCCTGGGGGTGAACGGCAGCCTCGACCCCCAGACCGACCTGCCCGCCTTGACCTCCGGCGCAAAGAGCTGGCCCAAGCCGACCAGCTCCAATGCCGCCAAGTCGGACGACCTATGGCATGCCACGGTCAATGGCCATGGGGAATTCGTCGCGGCGCAAGACCCGCAGGAATTTGCCGAGGGCTTGAAGAAAACGCTCGGCTCCATCTCAAACCGGGTTGCAGCAGCATCCAACGTGGCGGGGAACAGCACCAAGATCGATACCGGCAGCATGGTGTATCAGGCCCGCTACAAGTCCGGTGTGTGGACAGGCGAGCTCCTGGCCTACGCGGTCACGCAGAGCGGGGCAGCCCCCACGCCAAGCTGGAACGCCTCCAGCCTGCTGCCCGACGCCAGTAGGCGCAACATTCTCTCGATGACCTCCGGCGGGACGAAAATCACCTTCACCTGGAGCCAGCTGGACAGCACACAGCAGGCCGAACTCACGTCACCGGACGTGCTCGACTATCTGCGCGGCGACCAGAGCCAGGAGCAGAACCAGGGGGGCAGCTTCCGCAACCGCGAAGGGCGGCTGGGCGATATCATCGACTCGTCGCCGGTTTACTCCAAGGCCACGGATACCCTGTTTGTGGGGGCCAACGACGGCATGCTGCACGCCTTCGACGCCCGCACGGGGGAAGAACGCTTTGCCTACGTGCCCCTGGGGGTCTATCCCTATCTGAAGCAGCTTTCCGACCCGAACTATGGCCACAGGTATTTCGTCGACGGCGAAATGGCCGTCAGCGATCCTGCGGAGACAGGCGGCCAGGACTTCCTTGTCGCTGCCCTGGGGCGCGGCGGCAAAGGCCTGTTCGGGCTGGACGTCACCACCCCTGGCAGCTTCCAGAAGGCAGACGTACTCTGGGACCGCACCGCTGATAATAGCGACCCCGATATGGGCTACATCCTCGGCAAACCGATCATCGCCAAGGTGGACGGCCTGGGCTGGCGCATCATCACCGGCAACGGCATCAACAGCAGCAACGAGCGGGCCGTGCTCTACGTCATCGACCCGGCGACGGGCGCCATCAACGCCAAGATCGATACTGGCGTAGGCTCATCCACCCAGAGCAACGGCCTGTCCAGTCCGGGTATCTACGACGCGGACGGCGACGGTGATGTCGATGTCGCCTATGCCGGGGACCAGCTGGGCAATCTGTGGAAATTCGATCTTACCGCCCGTAGCCTCGCCCTGGGCGGCCAGCCGTTGTTCGTGGCCAAGAATGGCAGCGGTCAGCGCCAGCCGATCAGCGGCACGCCCCTGGCGATCAAGAACACCACGGCGGGCGACCCCCATATCGGCAAGACCTTTGTCTTTTTCGGCACGGGCCGCTATCTGACCACCGATGACCCCAACGACCAGAGCGTGCAAAGCTGGTATGGGCTGATCGAAGAGGACTCCCCCCTTGGCGGGCGTTCCCAGTTGCGCCAGCGCACTATCGACATGGCGACAACGCAGAGCGGCAAGCTGGTCCGGACCTTCTCGAAGGCCAGTGCCAACGACATGGTGGGGATGCAGGGCTGGTATGCGGACCTTGTGACCCATAACGTTGCCGAAGGCGAACGCATGATCGGCACGCAAACCTTCTTGAAAGCCGTCAACCCGGTCTTGATGGCCAGCAGCCGCATCCCCGAGGGGGACAGCTGCACACCGGGCGGACGCGGCTACCTCAATGCCATCGACCCCTTCACGGGGGCAAACCTTGGATTCATCTTCTTCGATGTCAACGATGATGGGAAATTCGACGCCAGCGATCAGCGCAATAACGATCCTATCGCCTCGATCGACCTTGGCGTAGGCATGCCCACCGATCCGGTGTGCATCGGTGACCAGTGCTTCGTTTCGGGCTCAACCGGTGATCTTGGACGCGTGCGCATCAATCTTGGCGGCGCCACCACCCCACGACGCATCGGCTGGCGTGAAATCGTCATCGACTGAATACCGCGGATTCGGAATCATGCACAGGCAGGTTGCCATGCTCGGAATATACCTTTCACGCATTACCAAGCTCGCGGCCCTAGGGGGCGCGCTCTCCCTGCTGGCCCTGCCCTGCGTCCAGGCCGAAGAGCCGCGACGCCCGATGCCTCTCCTGCTTGAGGAGGGTGGGAACCTGAACTACTTCGACCCGGCCACCATGACGCTCAACATCCAGGGGCGTCCCTACCGTATCGACCCGGCAAGCACGCGGGTCGTCGTCATTTCCGCACAGATCACCGAGCTGCCCGCAGGACAGCTCGGTGACCTGGCTGAGCGTCTCGACAGACTCCGGGGCCGGCCGCTGTCCTTCCAGTCAGGCCCGGATGGCAGGTTGGAATTGCTCGTCCTGGATGATGCCCGTGCCGGCTCATCCCCCGCCCCATGAAGCCCGCCGGAATCACGCCATGAAATCAAGCAAGGGGTTCACACTCATCGAGTTGATGATCGCCGTGGCCATTGTCGGCATCCTCGCCGCCATTGCCTACCCGGGCTACCAGCAGTATGTCCTCAAGACACGGAGAGCCGCCGCGCAGGGCTGCCTGCAGGAACTCGCTCAATGGATGGAGCGCTATTACACCAGCAACATGACCTACGCCAACGCGAGTCTGCCGCAGACGTCATGCCGCAATGATCTCGGAGACTTCTATGCCTTCACCTTCAGCGGCACGCCTGATGGGGCATCCTATACCCTCCAGGCCGTGGCCCAGGGGAGGCAGGCCGATGATGAGGCGGGAGGCACGAGCTGCAGCCCCCTCACCCTCGATCACCAAGGCTCTCGCAGCCCCGCGGCGTGCTGGAGTCGCTAACGGGACGCTTTTCGGGGCCGCCTCCAGCCCTCGCGGCTGGTCTGTGGCACACGCGACAGGGCGAGTGAACCTTCCGCAACATCCTTCGTGATGGTGCTGCCGGCGCCGATGGTGGCGCCCGCGCCCACCGTGACGGGGGCGACGAGCTGGGTGTCGGAGCCGACGAAGACGTCGTCACCGATCACCGTCTTGTGCTTGTTGGCCCCATCGTAATTGCAGGTGATGACCCCGGCGCCGATATTGCAGGCGGCGCCGACCTCGGCATCCCCGATGTAGCTTAGGTGGTTGGCCTTGCTGCCCGGGCCGATGCGGCTGGCCTTCACCTCGACGAAGTTGCCAATGTGCACGTGGTCCGCTAGGGATGTGCCGGGGCGGAGACGGGCGAAGGGGCCGATCACGGCGCCCGCGCCGATGCTTGCCCCCTCAAGGATGCTGTGGGCACGGATTTCCACCCCCTCACCCAGCACCACGTCCCTGAGGATGCAACCAGGACCGATGGTCACATCCGGGGCAAGCACCACCTCCCCCTCCAGCACCACGTTCACGTCGATGAACACATCGCGCGCCGGGACCACGCGGCCGCGCACGTCCAGCCTTGCGGGGTCGGCCAGGGTGACGCCCCCGTCCATCAGCAGGCGCGCCTGACGTGCCTGGTAGACGCGCTCAAGCTGGGCGAGCTGGGCACGGTTGTTGACCCCCGCCACCTCGTCCGCATCCTGCGCGAGGACGGCCTCCACCCCGCCCTGTTGGGCTGCCATGCCGACCACGTCGGTCAGGTAGTACTCGCCCTGCGCGTTGTCGCGCGAGAGGCGGCCCAGCCAGGCGCGCAGCTGCCCTGCACGC
>FWPV01002186.1_pt1 | contig 31809 bp, 30 predicted proteins | sample 2228371 | NCBI WGS metagenome assembly FWPV01 (sample SAMEA103939776, study PRJEB20133) | metagenome
CAAGTACCGAACGAAAGGAGAAGGGTGAGAATGGAGCACTACGATTTCATCATCGTGGGGGCGGGTCCTGCAGGACTTTTCGCGGCGCTGGAGCTCACGAAGGCCGGGAAAAGGGTCGCCGTGTTCGACAAGGGAGCCCAGATCGAGGAAAGGAAATGCCCGATCAAAACGGGGGCGGTGAAAAACTGCGTCCACTGCCGCCCTTGTGCGATCGTCTGCGGCTGGGGCGGCGCGGGGGCTTACAGCGACGGGAAGCTCACGCTGACGCCTGAATTCGGAGGCAACCTGGAACGAAGCGTGGGGAGGCAGCGGCTGCTGGACCTGATCGCCGAAGTCGACCGGACCTTCGTCCATTTCGGAGCGGATTCCCCGGTCTTCGAGCCCGACCCGGCCTACGCGGCCGATGTCATCAAGAGGGGGCGTTCTGCGGGGCTCCAGGTTATCCCGGCACGGATTCGGCACATGGGGACGGATCGGGCAAAGCGTGTCCTTGCCTCCTTTTACAACCACCTGAAAGAGGCCTGCTCGGTTTTCACGGGCGTGGAGGTGAAATCCGTCCTGGTCGAGAAAAGCGAAGTCCGGGGGATCCTCCTGGAAGACGGGACCCGGGTTTTCGCGCCGGCGGTCCTGCTTGCCCCGGGCAGGGAGGGAGCCACCTGGATGGAGCGGGTGGCCGTCGACCTCGGGCTGGCGGTGGATTCCCTGCCGGTGGATATCGGGGTTCGCGTGGAAGTACCGGACGAGATCGCCGATGACCTCACGGAGCAGTTTTATGAGGTCAAGGCGGTGTTCGATGCCCCGACCTTTGACGACCGGGTCCGGACGTTCTGCATGTGCCCTCACGGGGAGGTCGTCACGGAGTACCAGAGCGATTCGGGGCTGGTGATCGTGAACGGGCACAGCAACCGGGACCGAAGGACCCAGAATACGAATTTTGCCATCCTGGTGAGCACGGAGTTCACGCAGCCTTTCCGGGATCCGAACGGGTACGGGGGAGCCATCGCCAAGCTGGCCAACATGCTGGGAGGAAGCGTCCTCGTGCAGCGCCTGGGAGATTTGAAGGCGGGCAGGCGTTCGACCGCGGGCAGGATCGAGCGCGGGCTGGTCCGCCCCACCCTCCTGCAGGCCGAACCCGGGGACCTTGCCTTTGCGCTGCCTTACCGGCACATGACCGACATCCTGGAAATGATCAAGGCCCTGAACGCCATCATGCCAGGCATCGACGGTCCCCATACCCTGCTGTACGGGGTGGAGGTCAAGTTCTACAGCCTGCGTCTTTCCCTGGACAAGGGGCTGCAGACCTCGATCCGCGGCCTGTATGCTGCGGGCGACGGGGCCGGGGTGACCCGCGGCCTGGTCCAGGCCTCTGCCAGCGGGCTCGTGGCGGCCCGCGACTTTCTTGACAGGGCGGGAAACGGGAGCTAGTATATTGATATCTAAAAACATTACAAACACGGGTAACGACAGCCCGAGAAGGAGGAGATGAAGGATGATGAAAGCCCGGATGAATGAGGCGCTGAACAAGCAGATTAACGAGGAGGCGTTTTCCTCATACCTGTACCTTTCCATGTCCGCGTGGTTCGAGAGCCAGAACCTGAAGGGGTTCGCCAATTGGATGAAAGTGCAGGCCCAGGAAGAAGCCGTCCACGCAAAAATCTTTTTCAACCACATCGTCGAAAGGGGAGGCAAGGTGAAGCTGGAGGCCATCGCGGCTCCCAAAACGGAATGGGCCTCTCCGCTGGAAGCGTTCAAGGATACGCTGAACCACGAGAAGCACATCACTGCCTGCATCCACGGCCTGATGGACCTGGCGATCGAGGAGAAAGACCACGCGGCGGCCATTGCACTCCAGTGGTTCGTTTCGGAGCAGGTGGAAGAAGAGGCGAACGCCGAGGAGCTGCTGGCCAAGCTTGAAATGATCGGGGATTCGAAAAACGGGCTTTACATGATGGACAAGGAACTGGCGGCCAGGGTCTTCAAGCTGCCTGCCGGTGTTACGATATAGCCGTTCCCCTGGTTTTGACAGGCAGGTGCGGGGTCGGGCAGGGGCCTGTCCCCGCTTTTTCATAGAACACCGGGGGAAAACCGAATCCCGAAGGAGGGAAATCAATGGAAACGCCTAGCCAGATCGATGTCAGGGCCCTGTTCAACCTGACCTACGGCATGTACCTCGTCAGCACGGAATGGGAAGGAAAAAAGAACGGTCAGATCGCCAATTCCGTCATGCAGGTGACGGCGACACCCAGCACGGTTGCCGTATGCCTGAACAAGAACAACCTGACCTGGGAACTCCTCGTGAAAAGCGGGAAATTCTCTGTCTCCGTCCTGGAGGAAGAGGTTCCAATGACGTTCATCGGAACCTTCGGGTTCAAGACCGGGAGGGAGATCGACAAATTCGCCGCCTGCAACTGGAAGGCCGGGCCTGCGGGAACTCCCATCGTTCTCGATTACACGCTTTCCTGGATCGAGGCCGAAGTCTTCGACCGGGTCGACGTCTACACCCACAGCGTCTTTTTCGGTGAAGTGCTTTCGTCTTCCTGCATCAAGGAGGGATGTCCCTTGACCTATGCCAATTACCACCTCGTCAAGAAGGGCAAGTCTCCCAAGTCGGCCCCGACCTACAACCTGAACGCCGTCAAGTGAGGAGGGAACACGATGAGCGGAAGCGCGATCGAGGTCAAGCCTGGAATCTACTGGGTCGGTGCGATCGACTGGGGGCTCCGTGATTTCCACGGGTATTCGACCGAGCTCGGGTCGACCTACAATGCCTTTCTCGTCATCGACGACCACGTCACCCTCTTCGACACCGTGAAGGCGACTCACACGGAGGAGATGCTCTGGAGAATCTCCCAGGTGATCGATCCTCAACGGATCGACACCATCGTGGTGAATCATGCGGAAATGGATCACAGCGGGAGTCTGGGCCGGATGGTCGAGACGGTTCGCCCGGAGAGGATCTTCGCTTCCCCGGCCTGCGAGAAGGCCCTCAAGGCTCATTTCCACTATCGGGATTGGCCCGTTCACGTTGTTAAAACTGGAGACCGGCTGAACCTGGGGAAACGGAACGTGACGTTCCTGGAAACCAAGATGCTGCATTGGCCGGACAGCATGTTTTCTTTCCTGGAAGAGGACGGGCTGTTGATCTCGAGCGATGCCTTCGGAGCCCATTACGCCTCCAGCGAACGTTTCGACGACGAGGTGGAAACGGGAGAACTGATGCACCAGGCTGCAAAATACTATGCCAACATCCTGAACCCCTATTCCCCCCTCGTCCTCGCCCTGCTGGAGCAGGTCCGGAAACTGGGACTGAAAATCGACATGATCGCCCCGGACCACGGAGTCATCTGGAGGAAGGACCCGGGAAGAATCCTCTCGGCCTACGCAGAATGGGCTGCCCAGACGACAAGGGAGAAGGTCCTCGTGGTCTTCGATTCCATGTGGCACAGCACGGAAAAAATGGCGGAATCCGTCGGCCAGGGAGTGCTTGAAAAGAAAGTGTCCGTTCAGGTCATGGACCTGCATGGCTGGCACCGCAGCGATGTCGTGACGGAACTGCTGGATGCCCGGGCCCTCGTGCTGGGTTCTCCGACCCTGAACAACGGGATGCTTCCGAGGATGGCGGACATGATCTGCTACACGAAAGGGCTACGGTTCGCCAACCGAGTCGGGGCCGCGTTCGGTTCCTACGGGTGGGGAGGAGAAGCGGTTCGACTTTTGAACGAGGCCCTTGACGAGATGAAGATCCGGAAAGTCCACGAGGGGCTGAGGATTCAGTATGTCCCGACCCCGGAGGATCTTGACCGCTGCCGGCAGCTTGGCCATACCGTGGCGGCGGCCGTTCTCGCCGAATCCCGTTGAAGATTCGGGAAGGATCCGGGTTTTCCCCGGCTGAAGCGGCCTGCCTTCGGGAAGAGCTGGAAAGACTGTACCGGGAATACAACCGCCCGGAGTGGATCTCGCCGGACCCACTGGAGTGCGTGCTTCCCTTCAGGAACCCACTGGACCGGGAGATTGCCGCGCTCGTGGCCTCCAGCCTAGCATACGGGCGCGTGCGGCAGATCCTGAAAAGCGTCGGCCTGGTCCTGGAGCGGCTTGGAGAAAGCCCGAGAACGTTTTTGGAACACTCGTCCCGCCCGCAGCTGGAGCGGGACTTTTCTTCATTCCGGCACCGGTTCACGACGGGTGAAGACGTGGTCGGCCTCCTCTGGGGGGTTCGCCGCCTCTGCCTTCTCCACGGAAGCCTCGAATCCGCTTTCCTGTCGGGCGGGCGAAACGGGGAAACCTACGTCGGCGAGATGGAGTCCTTTATCGGGAAAATCGCGGAAGCGTCGGGGAACAGGGGAAAGAACAGTCTTCTTTGCCGGCCTTCCCAGGGTAGTGCCTGCAAGCGGCACTGGCTTTTCCTGAAATGGATGGTCCGTTCCGACGCGGTGGATCCCGGGGGATGGAGCCGATGCGACCCGGCCCGGCTGCTCATTCCCCTTGACACCCACATGCATCGCATCGGGAGGGCCCTCGGGTTCACGCGGCGGAATTCCGCCGACCTGAAAGCCGCCATGGAAATCACGCGAAACTTCCGGAGAATGGCTCCGGATGACCCGGCGCGCTACGATTTTGTCCTGACCCGGTTCGGCATACGGGAAGACTTGTCCCTGGAAGAGCTGTTACGGGGATGCAAAGCGGCCGCGGGTGGTGTCGACCTGCCGGAGGACCGCCATCCCGGCAAGGAAAAAGACGGAGAGAGCCAGGGCCCCGTAGCGGGGAGCTCCCGTGATTTGAAGGATCGCGGCGAAAAGGGCAGGGCCCGCGATTCCCGAGAACTTGCTGGATAGGTCGTAGAACGCGTAGAATTCGGCACTTCGTTCGGGAGGGATCATGGAACCGAAAAGGCTTCGGCTCAGGGCCTGCGTCCCTCCCTGGACCGTTCCGATCCCGATGGCAAGTACCCAGAACTGCCAGGGCTTCGAAAGAAAGAACGCCCAGACCGAAAGGCAGAGATACCCCGCGAGCCCGATAAAGATCGCGGCCTTGCACCCGATTTTTCCCGCCAGGCGGCCGAATCCCAGGGCAAAAGGGATCGCGACGAACTGGGTCACCAGAAGGGCCCCCAGGAGGTGTTCCCTGGCGATCCCGAGAGCCGAGGCATATAGGGCCCCAAGCTTGATGACCGTCCCGATCCCGTCGTTGTAAAGCCAGAACGCGACCAGGAACAGGAAGGCATCGGGATAGCGCCGGATGGAACGCAGGGTCTCGAAGGGACGGGCCAGGATGTTGCTTCCCCGTGAGGCTGCGCCGGGATCCGGCGGAGGTTCCGGAACGATGACCAGGATCGGCACGGAAAAGAGAGCCCACCAGCCGGCAACGGTCAGGAAGCTGAGCCGCATCCCCGTTTCTGCCGGCAGCCATGCGATCATCGCCACGTTGATGGCCAGGAGGATTCCTCCCCCCAGGTACCCCACCGCGTAACCGCGGCTAGAAGCTTCGTCCAGCTCGGAAGGCCCCGCGAGGTGGGGCAGAAGCGAGTCGTAGAAAACGGAAGAGAGCGAAAACCCCAAGGTCCCCAGGACGAGCAGAAAAAGTGCGGCTCCCCATTGTCCCCTGCCCACCCAGGCCAGCCCGGCTGACGCCGCGATTCCAAGCAGGGTGGTCAGCGCCAGCCCTCCCTTCTTCCACCCCCGGGCGTCCGCGAAGGCCCCCGAAAAAGGCGCCGTGAGCACGGACAGCAAGAGCGCGGCAGCCGAGGCACTACTCCAGTAGGCCAGTGCCGAAGAAACGGAAAGATCCGCGGCGGCCACTTCCCGGTAATAGACCGGGAGAACGGCGGCCATCACGGTCGTCGCAAAGGCTGAATTCCCTGCATCGTAGAGAGCCCAGCTCCAGAGTCTCCGTTCCTTTGTCCCGAAATTCAAGGAGAAACCCTTCCTTCCGTTGGAATTGCCCGAACCTGCAGGCTTCCATTATGGAGGAAAGCCGGTTCAAAGACAAAACGGGATCCCTTGACAAGAAAAAGGAAAACAGGTATACCTATACCTAAATTATTCGGGTTTGGAGGAGTCGGCCTATGCGAAAAAGCGTTCGGCCCATCATTCGAATCGACGAAAACAAGTGCGACGGTTGCGGTCTTTGCGCCAGGGCGTGCCACGAGGGGGCCATAGCCATCGTTGACGGGAAGGCCCGCCTGGTGAGCGAAAGTTACTGTGACGGTCTGGGAGCCTGCCTGGGAGAATGTCCCAGGGGGGCCATCGCCATTGAAACCCGGGAAGCCGCTGATTTCGACGAAAAAGCCGTGGTCCAGGCCCGCAAGGCCGGCATGCCCAACGGTCCGATGGTTTGCGGGTGCCCAGGCACGATGGCGAGGAGTTTGAAAGAAATGATGAATCCTGATCTTTCCAAGCAAGTGCCCCCGCCGGTTCAGGAAGGAAAAACGGAAATCCCTGCATCCCGGCTCGCGAATTGGCCTGTACAACTCTCCCTTGTCCCGGTCAACGCTCCTTACCTGAAAAACGCCCGGCTCCTCCTGGCGGCCGACTGCACGGCCGCAGCCTGCCCGGACCTCCACGGGCGGTTCCTCGAGGGGCGAATCCTCCTGATGGGATGTCCAAAGCTGGACGATGCGGAATTTTACAAGGAAAAGGTCCGTTCCATCATCACCGAAAACGGGATCGAATCGATCGAAGTCCTCACGATGGAAGTTCCCTGCTGCGGCGGACTGGTCAGGCTGGTCCAGTCTGCGGTCGAGGAGGCGGAAAGGCCGATCACCCTGACCCTTACCACGATCGGGATCCAGGGGGAGAGGAAGGAAACGGAAACCGTTCGGTACCGGTTTGTCGAAGGCGGAACGAAAGAAGGAAGTGGGGTAAAATAACAAGGAAGCGAACGTATAACACAGTAAAGGGGAGATGTGGAATGTTCTGTTACCAGTGCGAGCAGACGGCGAAAGGGAGCGGCTGCACGACTTTCGGGGTCTGCGGGAAAGATCCGGAAACTGCCGCGTTGCAGGATCTCCTCATCTGGGCTGCGAAGGGGATCGCCCAATACGGGGACAGGGCGCGGGAACTCGGGGCAAGGGATCCGGAGGTCGATCAGTTCCTTCTCGAGGCGCTCTTCACGACCGTCACGAACGTCAATTTCGATCCCCGGAGGCTTGAGACCCTCCTCCGCAAGGCCGAAGAGATGAAGGAGCGCGCACGGAAACTCTACGAGGAAGCCTGCGAGGCACGGGGGAAGACCCCTGAAAGGCCGGACGGCCCTGCCGCCTGGTCTCCGGCTGCAGGAACCAGCGCCCTCGTGAACCAGGGAGAGGCGGTTTCACCCGAGCTTCAGATCGAGAAATGGGGACCGGATGTAGGCGGCCTGCATTGGCTGGTCATTTACGGCCTGAAAGGGATGGCGGCCTACGCGGACCACGCCCAGATCCTCGGTCAAGAGGACGAGGCGGTCTACGCGTTTTTCCACAAGGCATTGAGGCGCCTGGCCGAAGAAGCCATGGGGGCGGAAGACCTGCTGGAACTGGCTCTGCAGTGCGGAGAAGTCAACCTCAGGATCATGGGGCTGCTGGACGCGGCGAACACCGGGGCCTACGGACATCCTGTACCGACGAAGGTCCTTGTGACGCCGGTGAAAGGGCATGCGATCCTGGTTTCGGGACATGACCTCCTGGACCTCGAGGAGCTTCTCAAGCAGACGGAAGGCAAAGGGATCAACGTGTACACCCATGGAGAAATGCTCCCGGCCCACGGGTACCCAGGCCTCAAAAAATACCCGCATTTCGTCGGGAATTACGGCGGAGCCTGGCAGGACCAGAGGGAAGAGTTCGAGAGGTTCCCGGGCGCTATCCTCATGACAACGAACTGCATCCAGAAACCGAAGGAGAGTTACATGGGAAGGATCTTCACTTCCGGCCTGGTCGCCTGGCCGGGTGTGACCCACATTCCCGACAGGAACTTCACGCCGGTGATCGAGGCTGCGCTGGCGGCTCCCGGGTTTGCCGAAGACGCCCCGGCAAGGGAAATCCTCGTCGGTTTCGGTCACCAGGCGATCCTCGGCGCAGCCGGGAAGGTCATCGACCTCGTCAAGCGGGGGAAGATCCGGCATTTCTTCCTGATCGGTGGCTGTGACGGCGCCAAATCGGGACGGAACTACTACACGGATTTTGCCAGGAAAGCACCCTCGGATACCGTGATCCTGACTCTGGCTTGCGGGAAGTACCGGTTCAACAAGCTGGAATTCGGGGAGATCGAAGGCATTCCGCGCCTGCTGGACTGCGGGCAATGCAACGATGCCTATACCGCCATCCAGGTGGCGATAGCCCTGGCCAACGCCTTCGAAACGGACGTGAACAGCCTGCCGCTTTCGCTGATTCTCTCCTGGTACGAGCAGAAAGCGGTCTGCATCCTGCTGACGCTGCTGCACCTCGGGATCCGGAACATCCGCCTCGGGCCCAGTCTCCCGGCGTTCGTCACACCGGCCGTGTTCGAGATCCTGCACGAAAAGCTCAATATCATGCCGATTACGACAGTCGAGGAAGACCTGAAGGCGATCCTCGGATAGGAGGAGTGAAGATGGGGTGCGGATGCGAATGCGGCAACTGCGGCGGACAGGCACCAAGGGAGGCCGGGGTGGCGGGGAAGGTCTTTTCTCCGGTAGAGCTGCTCGATTTCCAGGAAGGAGGGATCGTGAGCCGATCGATCCTGGATGGAAACGGGGGAAGCGTGACCCTTTTCACCTTCGATGCCGGGCAATCCCTGAGCGAGCACAAGGCCCCTTATGACGCGCTCGTCGTGGCTCTGGAAGGCGAAGCGGAGTTCACCCTTGAAGGGGTGCAGCACCGGGTTTCGACCGGCCAGATGCTGCTCATGCCGGCGAATGTCCCCCATTCGATGAAAACGGAAAAGCGGTTCAGGATGATGCTGGTCATGATCCGGGAATAGAAAAAGGTCAAGGTTCAGGAAATGGGGGGGGCAGTTGCCCCCCCATTCTCATTCTTTCCCTCGGGTATTGGTGAGAAGGACCCCCCCGAGCGTGACGGCTCCCCCCACCAGGGACAAAAGCGTCGGGATTTCCCCGATCCAGGCCCATGCGATCGCGATGGCAAGAACGGGAGAAACGTACAGGGAGGTTGCGAGACGGGAAGCCGGCATCCTGGAAAGGGCATAGGTCCAGGTACTGTACGCGATCGCTCCCGGAAACACGCCAAGATAGACGACCGAAAGCGTGGCCTCCAGGGGAGCCCGAAGAAAGGAAGCGGGTAGCCCCGGCGCGAAGACCAGCATGAACAGGGTCCCGGCGGTCATTGCATATGCGGTGAAGGCGATGGGGTCATAGCGTTTGAGGAGCGGTTTCTGGAAAACGTTGTACAGGCTGCTGCCCAGCGAAGAGATCAAAATGAGCGCGCAGCCCGGGTTCAAAGCGATTCCCTTCCCTTCCCCGATCGAAATCAGTGCGACCCCGGCAACGCTGAGCGCAATTCCCGCCCACCCCGCGGGACGAAGCCGTTCTCCGAGGAGGGCTACCGCCAGGATCGCTGTCATGACCGGCGTGAACGAAACGATCAGGCTGGCTGCCCCAGCGGAAACGGTCTGTTCCCCGTAGTTCAGGAAGACGTGATAGACGGTGAATCCGAGAAACCCCACGAGAAGGATGCGCGGGATGTCCCGTCGAGCGGGAAGCCCAAACCCGCGGCTTCCGGCAAAGAAGGCCATGGCGGCCGAACCGAAAAGGAAGCGGAGAAGGGCCAGTTCGCCGGGCGAATAGGCCTTAAGACCCGCCTTGATGCCGGCGAACGCGGAGGCCCACAGGAGGAGGGTTACCGCAACTGCGGCGAGCGTTTTCCAATCTTTCTGGAAGGGCATTCGGAGGACCTCCTGGCAGGGGATGGGTCCTATTCTAGCGCATCGCTGCGTCCCTTTCGGAGCACAGACTTCTCTTTTTTCCCCTGCTTGTCATGCATGGCATTCAATCTTAAACTACAAGATAGAAAGGCATCGGAATGTTCCTTCATCCTGGTAGAGGAAGGGGCGTGAGGCATGGGGAAAAGGGGCCTGTCGTGCAAAGAACGGGAGTCTCACCTGTTTGCGCTTGTGAGGGGCGGCGGCATCGAGCCTGATCGGGTGGGCCGCCTCGCCCCGGGATAGGATCCGTGCTTCGCGTGCGCAGGTGCGGGTCGCAATCGGATCCGTGCCGCTCGGCGATCCGGAAAGGTTTTGACCGAAGTTTGCGAGGAAAAGGAGGATCCCCATGGCACAACAAAGGTTGAGCAAGGTTCCGCACACGTTTGTCCTGCTGTTTTCCCTGGTTGTCCTGGCGGTCATCGGGACACACCTGCTTCCTGCCGGGGAGTTCGACCGCGTCAAGGACGCCAAGACGAACAAGACCATCGTCGTGGCGGGCACCTACCATCATGTTGACCCGAACCCCCTGGGGCTTTTTGATACTTTCATCGCCGTCCAGAAGGGCAGCATCGATGCGGCGGAAGTGGTCTTCTTCGTGTTTTTCGTCTACGCCTCCTTCTACATCGTGCTCCAGACCGGTGCGCTCCACTCCTTCATCGGCTGGCTCCTGAGAGTGCTGAAGGGGAAGGAGGTGATCCTGATCCCGACCTTCATGTACCTTTTCGCCCTTGGCGGGTCGGTGTTCGGGATGTATGAAGAAACCTTCGGTTTTATCCCGCTCTTCGTGGGGTTGGCCATTGCCATGGGATATGACGCCATCGTCGGGCTCAGCATGGTGGCCCTGGGCGTCGCAATGGGCTTCGCCGCGGCTTTCATGAACCCCTTCACGGTCGGACTGGCCCAGAAGTTCGCAGAGCTTCCCCTGTTCTCCGGCATGGCTTTCCGCATGGTCAGCTGGTTCGTCTTCGTTTCGATGGCCGTCTGGTGGACGCTTCGCTACGCGGCGAAAATCAAGGCCGACCCGACGAAGAGCGTCATGTGGGGCCTGGACATGGGAAACCTGGCCCTGGACCACAACGAACTGATCACGAAACATTTCCATGCGCGGGACAAGCTGATCCTGGGATGGGTCGTCGGTACGGTCGCCCTCCTGATCTGGGGTGTCATCGAGAAAGGCTGGTATTTTGACGAACTGGCCGGTCTTTTCCTGATCATGGGAGTGGTCTCCGGGTTCCTCGCCGGGTGGACTCCCAGCAAGATTGCCATGACGTTCGTCGAAGGCTGCAAGGACATCGTTTTCGGAGCCCTGGTCATCGGGCTGGGACGCGCCATTCTTGTCGTCATGCGCGAGGGGAAGATCATCGACACCGTGGTTTACGGCATGTCCCTCCCCCTGTCGGCGTTCCCGCGCTGGGTGGCCGCTGAAGGGATGCTGTTCGTGCAGACGCTGATCAACTTCTTCATCCCCTCCGGTTCCGGGCAGGCTTCAACGACGATGCCGATCATGGCTCCGCTTTCGGACCTCCTGGGAATCTCCCGCCAGACGGCAGTCCTGGCCTTCCAGTACGGCGACGGTTTTTCCAATATTCTGTGGCCGACCACACTGCTGCCGGTGATCTGCGGGATTGCCAAGGTCCCGATCGAGCGCTGGTGGCGATACTTCGTCCCCTTCTTCGGAATCCTCTTCGCCGTCCAGATGATCTTTATTTTCGTGGCGGTCCTGATCGGCTGGCAATAGGAAGGTTGCACCGGTCTTACAGGAACACGACTGCGGCCAGGGGGGAGCGATTCCCCCCGCCGCCTTTTTCGGGGAGGAATGGATCGTGGAACTCGACCTGGTTATCCTGAACGGAATCCTGCTGGATCCTCTGACGGGAAGCGAAAAGAGGCTGAACCTGGGAGTGGCGGGAGACCGGATCGCCTACATCGGCGAAGATGCACCCGCAGCGAAACGAAGGATGGAGGCAGGCGGGCTGATGGTCTCCCCCGGCTTCGTGGATACCCACATGCACGACGAGGAGCTCGAAGATCCGGGAACGATCCAGCAAGCGCTCCTGCGGCAAGGTGTGACAACCGCCCTTGCAGGAAACTGCGGATCGGGACCGAGCCTTGAACGGGTCAAGGAGGCACGGAAATCGCCCTGGCTCAACCTCGGTTACCTCACTGGACACCGTGCCCTTCGGGAGGAGGTCGGCATTTCGGACGTGTACCGGGCGGCCACCGATGAGGAGATCGCAAGGATGGAGGAGCGGCTTGGACGCGAGCTGTCGCTGGGTTCCTTCGGGCTTTCGTTCGGCCTGGAGTATGCACCCAACACCAGCCCCCGGGAGATCGAAGCCCTATGCGGGATTTTGGGAAAAGTCCCGAAGCGCTTCGTTTCCGTCCACATCCGTCACGATGGCCCGGAATGCCTAAAGTCGGTCGAAGAGGCCATCGGTTTTGCAGAGCGGTTCAAAATCCGGGTGCAGATTTCGCACCTTGGCAGCATGACGGCATTCGGATTCACCGACCGGTCGATCCGGTTGATCGAGCAGGCCAGGGCGAGGGGGGCAGACGTGACCTTCGACTGCTACCCGTATTCGGCCTTCTGTACGTTTATCGGATCGACGGTGTTCGATCCCGGTTTCGAGGAAAGGTGGGGCAAGGGGCTGGAAAGCCTGGAGGCAGCAAGCGGAAGGTTCCGAGGGATGAGGCTGACTCCGGAAATCTATGCCGACCTGCGGGAGAACGATCCCAAGGCCCTGATCATTGCCCACGTCATGAACGAAAGCGAGATCCGTCTCTGCCTGAGGCACCCCCTCTGCGCCATCGCCTCGGACGGAGTCCTTCACGGGGGGGAAGGGCATCCGCGGGCGGCAGGGGCGTTCCCCAGGGCCTTGCGCTGGCTCCGGGAAGAAGGCCTTTCCTGGCCGGAAGCCGTTCGCCATGCGACGGCCCTTCCCGCCGAGATGGCCTGGCTGCCGGTCGGCAGGATGGAGGTCGGGGCACCGGCGGACCTGGTGCTGTTTTCCCCGGAGGAACTGCGCGACCGGGCCACCTTCGAAGACCAGTTGGCTCCCCCGGAAGGGATTTACGCGGTCCTGGTCAACGGCCGGATTGCGGTCGAAAAGGGCGTCCTTTCGCCGGAACCCTGTGGACGCCTACTCTTGAGAAAACCGGAAAATTCAGCAGGGAGGCTGCCGTCGTGAAGGATTACGAGCGTTTCTTGAAAAGGGTGAACGAAGCGATCGACCGGTTTGCGCCGGAGGCGATCTCGTTGAGCGATGATCTCGCCGCAAATCCGGAAGTCTCGGAACAGGAATTCGAGGCCAGCCGCAAACACGCCGCATTCCTTGAAAAAGCCGGTTTTGACGTGGAGATCCCCTTTTTCGGGATCCCTACGGCCTACCGGGGGCGAATCGACAGGGGGGCCAACGGAAGGGTCGCCCTGCTTGCCGAGTACGATGCCTTGCCTGGGATCGGACACGCCTGCGGCCACAACGTCCACGGTGCGATGAGCCTGCTTGCGGGTGCGGGCCTCCGTGCAGTGATGGACGATTTGGGTGGCGACCTCTGGGTGACGGGGACTCCCGCCGAAGAGACGAACGGGGCCAAGATACGAATGGCTGCGGAAGGGCTTTTCGACGAGGTGGACCTGGCCCTGATGATCCATTGCGGGGGAAAGGACAGCTACGTGCGGTACAGGGCCCTCGCCATGGACGCCCTGGAGTTCCGGTTCAAGGGGCGCGCCGCGCATGCGGCGGGAGCTCCCTGGGAGGGAAGGAATGCCCTGAACGGCGCGTCCCTCTTCTTCCACGCCATCGATATGCTGAGACAGCACGTCCGTCCCGAGATCCGGATGCACGGGATCATCTCCCAGGGAGGGGCGGCACCGAACATCGTGCCTGAAACGGCAGTCGCCCGTTTTTATTTCCGCTCCCCCTACAGGTCGCAGTTGGACCGCCTGCTCGAACGGGTGTACAAGGTGGTCCAGGGGGCGGCGCTGGCAACGGAAACCGAGGTGGAATGGGAAAAGTTCGAGCTTTCCTTCGACGAAGTCCAGCCGAACGAAGCGGCTGAAACCATGATGGAAGGCATTTTTGCCGAGTTCGGGGTTCCCTTCGGTCCCTGTCCCGGAGCCCAGGGGTCCTCGGACGTGGGCAACGTGAGCAAGCGATGCCCGGCGCTTCAACCGACCCTGTCCATCACGAGTCAACCGACTGCCTGGCACACCAGGGAATTTGCGGCGGCAACCGTCCAGCCCGAGGCTCACGAAGCCCTGGTCAAGGGAGCCCGCCTGCTCGCCGCGGCATCCCTGCGGACGTTCCTCGACCCGGAACTCCGCAAGCGGATGCGGGAGGACTTTCAAAGGGAAAAGGGGAAGGTCGTCCTCTGAGGGGACACCCGAAAGGAGGGGGAAGCGATGGATCCGCTGGAAAGATTGAAGGCAGCCTTTGCTCCCGAAGAAGTCCTTTCCCTCGCCGGGGACCTGGTTCGCATCCCAAGTCATTCCCAGGTCCCGGGAAGGGAGACCGAGGTGGCGCAATGGCTTGCCGGCTGGCTGGGAAGGAACGGGATCGACGTCACGCTTCGGCCGGTGGTCGACGAGCGGCCGAATGTGATCGCCAGGCTGAAGGGGGAAGGGGGCGGGCCGGCGTTGATGCTGAACGGGCACCTGGACACCGTTCCGCCGTACACGATGTCGATCGATCCTTTTTCCGGTGAGCTGAAGGACGGCCGGATCTGGGGAAGGGGAAGCGCGGACATGAAGGGGGCCTGCGCCGCCATGGCCATGACCCTCGTGGCTTTGAAGAGAAGCGGTCTCCGCCTGGCCGGGGATCTTTTTTTCACGGGCGTCATCAACGAGGAACTCAAAAGCGAAGGCAGCGAAGACATCGTCCTGAACGGTCCGAAGGCGGATGCGGTGATCGTCGGGGAACCGTCGGAATTGAACCTCAGCGTCGGGCACAGGGGGCTTGAGTGGATCGAGGTCGAAGTGATCGGCCGGGCTGCCCACGGAGGGCGCCCGCACCTTGGCGTCAACGCGATCTCGAAGATGGCGGCGTTCATCCGGAAAATGGAAGCGGAACTGCCTCCCCGCCTGAATGCCAGGGTTCATCCGCTGATGGGGCCCCCGATTTTCAACCTCGGGGTCATTCACGGTGGCACGCAGCCCAGCAGCGTGGCGGACCGGTGCGTCCTGCAGCTGGATCGGCGGCTCGTCCCAGGTGAAACCTGGCAGTCCGTCATGGCCGAACTGGAAGAAATCATCGAGATTTGCAGGAAGGACGACCCGGAATTCAACGCCACCCTGAGGCGGATCCCGGACAACATGGCGACGATGGATCATCTCCCGATGGAATTCCCGTTGGAGCATCCCCTTCTGGGGATCCTCGAGAAAGCCGTGGAAAGGGTGACGGGAAGAAAGCCCCAAAGGACCTGCTGCACCGGTTGGACGGATGCCGCCCTGTTCGCCAACCAGGGAAAGACCCCTGCGCTGGTGCTGGGACCCGGGACCATCGCAGTGGCACACGGGGCGGAAGAGCACTGCCCGGCCGACCAGATCGTTCAGGCCGTCCTGGTCTATGGTTTGGCCGCCCTGGAGTTCTGCGGGTACTCCGGCTGAAGCGGAAGCGGATCATACGGGGGATCTCCGCTGGAGATTCCCCTTGCTTTTTCCGCCTCTTTCCTTCAGGATGAAGCAGAAACAGACACCACGAAAGGGGTCCGCGAATACCGAATGAGCCTGCTTCCCTACTGGGACCAGAACGTCGACCTGGACGTCGTCAACTGGCTTCCCTACTGTCTTGACTACAACCCCGTTTCCGTGAACGGCATGCACAGCGAGACGCTTCGATCCATCGCGGCGCTGTCGCTGGAGATGGACAGCGAATTTCTTTACCTGCGCAGCATGCGGAGCGGATGCGTGGGGACGCTTTTCAGGGAAAACCTGATTGACCCGGGCCGAGACCGCCGCCTGAACCTGGGGTTCTCGATGGTGTTCGGGTATTCCCGTGTCATGGAAGCGTTGCTGCATCTCGTTTCCAAGGCAAGCCTCGAGGTGAAGGCGGGAGTGACGCTCTGCGGGGTCTGGGACAGGGACATCCTTCTCGACGAAAGCAAGGTCATCGCCCTGGTGAGCGAAAACCCCCTTTTCGACGAGGAGAAGTTCCTCGAGGCCCTGGCGGAGGTCATGGCGAAAGCCGGAGGCCAGAAGCGGCAGGCTTCGTTTTACGCCGAGCGGTTCGGATACCGCCGCTTTTCGATCCCCTACGAAACCGACGATGTGCAGCAGCTTGCCATCTCGCAACTGCTGCACGATTTCGAATTCGATGAAACACGAACGATCGTTGGGCCGAGACCGGAAATCCCCCTTTCCGTGCCCGGCTTTCCCGCGGGGTTCTAGGATGGACGGCGAAATTCGCCCGGATTGGGACAGCTACTTCATGGCGATCGCCTCGGTGGTAGCCACGCGGAGCACCTGCCTGCGGCGAAAGGTCGGGGCCGTGATTGTCCGCGATCGCCAGATCATCAGCACCGGGTACAACGGCGCGCCGAAAGGAGTACCGCACTGCGCGGAAGTGGGATGCCTAAGGGAAAAGCTGGGCATCCCCTCTGGAGAACGCCACGAGATCTGCCGGGGAGCCCATGCGGAAATCAACGCGATCGTCCAGGCCGCAGCGACGGGGTCCTCAACAGCCGGTGCCGATCTTTACTGCACTCACGAACCCTGTTCCTTTTGCACGAAGGCGATGATCAACGCAGGGATCCGGCGAGTCCTCTTCGTTTTTCCCTACCCGGATACGCTAGCCCGGCAACTGAGGGAAGAGGCCGGGCTGGAGGCCGTCAACCTTCCGGAAACGACCCTGCTCGTGAAAGTCTAGACATCCAGGCTGGAGGGATGACCGATGGAAGCAGACAGGAACAAGGCATGGGAACTCTTGCTGGAGCACAACAGGGAAGACATGCACATCAAGCATGCCCTGGCTGTCGAGGCCGCCATGAGGCACTTCGCGATCCTGGCGGGCGAGGACCCGGATCGGTGGGGGCTCGTCGGCCTCCTTCACGACCTCGATTGGGAGGAGGCTCCCGAGGAGCACGCGAAAAAAAGCCTGGATTGGCTCAAGGATGCCGGGTACGATGAGGCTTTTTGCCGAGCGGTCTCCTCCCACGCCTGGGAATACACGGGAACCCGGCCGGAATCCCTCATGGAAAAAACACTCTATGCGATCGATGAACTGACCGGGCTTTTGACGGCGGCGGCCTTGGTCCGTCCGAGCCGATCCCTGGCGGACCTGGAGGTCCGATCGGTCATGAAGAAATGGAAAGACAAGGCCTTCGCCCGGGGGGTGAACCGGGAAATCATCCAGCGCGGGGCGGAACTTCTCGGGAAGCCGTTGGAATGGTTGATCCAGGAAACGCTCGAGGCCCTTCGGCCGATCGAGAGGGAGCTCGGGCTAGGCGCCTGATTCGAGTGAAACCGGAAGGAGGGGGGAGCTCCCCTCCTTCCGGCCTAGAGGGGTTCCTTGTCGACCAGGGTCCAGGTGACCCTGTCCCCGCGGATTTGGAAACGAAAGAGCAGGTACCCAGCGATGTGCCCGTCTTCCACGTAGACCAGGGCCCAGGCCGGAGCGAGAAACCAGATGGACTCGGGGCCCGGTATGGCCATCGTGCCCCCCAGGACCCCTTCCCAGGGAATCAGGTCCTGCCGGGAGAGCAGGCTCGAACGCAGGAAGTCTTCGGGCCTATCGGTTTTCAGGGACTTTCCGATCCGGTCCCAATCCGGTTCCGGGATTCTCAGGGAATCGAGCTGGCGCTTCAGGTCCTCCACCTGGCGTACCGATTCTGCCGCCCGTTCCGACGAGATCTTCGCCTGCTTCTGGAAATACAGGGCGGCTCCTGCCGAAACAGCCAGCAGGCACAGTAGGATAAGAAACCAGGCCCGTTTCATGACACCCCCCCCTTTTTCCCCGATTCGATCGTTTCGTTGCTTCTTCTCACGGAAAGTTTATCATGGAACGGTAGCGGTCTCGGGAAATACGTCCGGGAGCGCAGCGTTTTTCGAAGATGGGAGGGGATGGACTTGTTTCTGGTGGGGCATGCTTCCGACCGCACGGGCGGCACGGGAGTGACGGTCGTCCTTTTCCCGGAGGGGGCGGTCGCGGGCTGCGATGTCCGGGGAGGGGCACCGGGAACGCGGGAAACGGATCTCCTCGACCCGGCCTGTTTCATGGAAGAGGTCCATGCGATCGTCCTGACCGGCGGAAGCGCCTTCGGGCTGGCCGCAGCGTGCGGTGTCATGCAGTACTGCGAAAAACGCAGCTGGGGGTTCGACTCCGGCTGGGGGCGGATCCCGATCATCCCCGCGGCATGCCTCTTCGACCTGTCGGTCGGGGATCCCCGTGCCAGGCCGGATCCCGGGATGGGGCTCGAAGCCTGCGAAAAGGCAGGTTTGCTGGAAACCTCCCCCATGGGTAACGTGGGGGCCGGGACCGGGGCCAGTGTCGGAAAGTACAGTGCCCCTTCGCGGGCGATGAAGTCGGGGATCGGCTGGTCGACTCTCGAACGGTCCGGCCTCCGGGTCTCCGCACTGGTGGCCGTGAATGCCTTCGGCGCAGCCAGGGACGAGCAGGGGCGCCTGATCGCGGGAGCAAGGAAACCGGACGGAGGCATCCTGGAGCCTGCCGAGGCGCTGGCGGAGGGAGAAGGTCCCGCTTGCTGGGGAAGGAACACCACGATCGGTGTGGTCGTGACGAATGCGGCCCTCACGAAAGCCCAATGCCGGAGGGTGGCGATCGAGGGCCAGGACGGCTACGCAGATGCGCTTTTCCCGGTTCACACAAGGTTCGACGGCGACACCCTTTTCTGCGCGGCGACCCGTCGGGTGGAAACGGATCCCCTCCTGGTGGGGGTCATGGCGAGGAAGGCGGTCGCCGAGGCGATCCGGTCCGCGGTTCGGTCCGCGTCCTCCGCCTACGGCCTTGCCGGCCTCGCGGGGCCCCCGCTTCCGTAAAGGTGCGGATGCAATCCCTGCCCTGCCGGGTAAACTGGGAAGGAAAAAGCGGAACTCGACCGGGGAAAGGAAGTGCAGGCCGATGGCAATCCGGGTTTTTATCGCGGATGACCACCCGATGACAAGAGCCGGGCTGGTTGCCGCCCTTAAGAGGGAACCCGATTTCGAAATCGTGGGGGAGGCTTCCGATGGGATCGAAGCGTGGCGGATCATCGGAACGACGGTTCCGGACGTTGCCCTCATCGATATCCGGATGCCGGGTGAAGACGGTGTCGGGCTCGCGAGGAGGGTCAAGGAATCCGGGCTTCCCGTGAGCACGCTGATGCTGACGTCTTACGATGCCCAGCAGTACGTCATGGCTTCCCTACGCGCGGGAGCGAAGGGATACCTTCTGAAGACCGCCTCCCCCGAAGAGTTGGCAAGGGCCATTCGCACGGTCGCAAAAGGCGGGATCTACCTGGATTCGGAGGTCAGCCGGGTCGTCGAGGGACAGGAGATCGTTCCCGAAACCCTCTCGAACAGGGAGAGGGAAGTCCTGATCCTGACATCGAAAGGCCTTTCCAGCAAAGAAACGGCGGCAAGGCTGTTCATCAGCGAGCGGACCGTTCAAACCCACCTGGCATCCGTGTATGACAAGCTCGGGGCCCGAAACAAGACGGAAGCGATGCTCCTGGCGCTCAAGTACGGTGTCATGACCCTGGAGGAGCTTCTCGAATGAAGCGGCGTCTCCTGACCGTCCTGGCCCTTGCCATCCTTCTCCCTTCCGTGTCGGTCCTGCTTGCCGCGGGAGTGGGGATCTACCAGCACAGGCAGGCAATCAGGGCGGTGGCCCGGACCTACGTCCAGGACCTTGCCGAGAGCACCGCCTCGCGGGTCGAGATGGGCTGGGGATTGACCGAAAGCCTCTTCACGGCAAAGCCTCCTTCCCGTTTCTGGGGCAACCGCTTCTTTTCCCAGGAAGTGGGGATCCCCGGCTGGATCGCGGTGCTGGACGCGCAGGGGCGGGTTGTGATGTCCACTCCCGGAGCGCAGATCCTCTCGGAGCTCTGGCGTCCGCAGATGCCCATCGGCCAGGCGGTGGAGGCAAGGAACAGGGCAGGCGAAGCCTTCACGGTGGCAGCGTACCCGGCGGGGGACACGGGACTCTTCGTCATGGCCGCGGTTTCCTGGAAAGAACTTCTCGGCCCCATGCTCCGATTCGGGCTGCTGTTGCTCTTGCTGGTCGGGCTCGTCGGAATGGCGGGGCTCGTGGGGGTCTACCTCCTCTGGAAGACGGTGATTTCGCCGCTCAAGTCCCTGGAGGCGGAGATCTCTTCCCTGGAATGGGGAAAGGACCTGCCCCGTCCCCGGGACGAGGCTGCCGTAACGGAGATCGGCAGGTTGAGGGAAGAATTCTTCCACCTGGCCCAGACGGCGATCGACCGATCGATTCTCTGGAAACGGTATGCCCTTGACCTCGTTCGTGTCCAGGAAGAGGAACGTGCCCGCCTGGCCCGGGAACTTCATGACGGTCCTCTGCAGGATGTCACGGCCATGATCCAGAGGGCTCGCCTCTTTGCGGCTTCCGGAGCGGCCGAACCTGGCAGGTCGGTCCACCTCGGCCTGCTCGAAGAAGCCGCCCAGGCAGCGGTCAGGGAAATTCGGGCCCTTTGCGACGAGCTATCCCCGCCGTGGCTGGAGCTGGGTCTGTCCGGGGCCTTGACGGAACTGGCGGAAAGGCTCTCCAGGCATCTCGGCCTCCGGATTCTCGTAGAAGCAGATTCCGGAATCGGGGAGGGGCTATCCCGGGAGAAAGTCCTTGCCCTGTTTCGGGTCGCACAGGAAGCGATCCACAACTCATGGCGCCATGGGGGCGCGCGGGAAGTGTTTATCCGGCTTTTCATGGAGGAGGGAAGCCTTGTCCTGGAGCTGGAGGACAGGGGGAACGGGTTCGATCTGCCCGCGGACCTGGCCCGTCTCAGGCTTCAAGGCCATCGTGGGCTGGCGAACATGGAGGAACGGATGGCATTGGTCGGCGGGGAGCTTGTGATCCAATCCCGGCCGGGGCAGGGAACCAGGGTGACAGCCAGGATCCCCCTGCCTTGAGCCGGGAAGAGAGGAACCAGGAAAGGAGTGACCCTTCGGGGGCCGATGAGACTGAGAATACTGGGAGCTGCTGAGGAAGTTACGGGTTCGAACTACCTACTCGAGGCCGGCGGGAGGAGAATCCTGGTGGACTGCGGGATGTTCCAGGGGCGGGATGAGGAAAAGAGGAACCGGGCCCCCTTCCCCTTCGTCCCGTCGGGGATCGATGCGGTTCTTCTGACTCATGCCCACATGGACCACTCGGGACGGATTCCGCTACTGGTCAAGCAGGGGTTCAAGGGAAAGATCCTCGCGACCCTTCCCACGACGGAGCTTTGCGAGGTCCTCTGGCAGGACTCGGCCAAGCTGATGAAGGAAGAATCCGAATGGAAGACCAAAAAGAACCTGCGAAAAGGCCTCGAGAAGGTCGAACCGCTGTATTCCCAGAAAGACGCAGATGAGGCCCTGGGGCAGCTGACTGCGGTCAGCTACGACGACATCTTCGAACCCGCCCCGGGTTTCAGGGTCCGCTTCCGTGACGCGGGACACATCCTGGGAAGCGCGATCCTGGAAGTCTGGATCAAGGAGGACGGCCGCGAGGCAAAAGTGGTCTTTTCCGGGGACCTGGGGCCGCAGCAGACCGTGATGGAAAGGAATCCCGCCTTTATCGAGGATGCCGACGTCGTGGTCATCGAGTCGACCTACGGCAACCGGCTTCACAAGTCCAACCTTGAAACCCGCGCGGAGTTCAGGGGGGTCATGGCCGAGGCACTGAAAGAGCACTCGAAGGTCCTGATCCCGACCTTTGCCGTCGACCGGGCGCAGCGGATCCTGTACGAACTGGCCCTGATGCAGCAGGAAGGGCTTTTCCGTGACGGCCTCCCGATTTTTTTCGATTCCCCGATGGGCGTGAAGGCGACGGAGATTTACAAGGACCACATGTCCCTGATGTCGGCAGAGCTTCAGGAACAGCTCCGGCAAGACCTGGACCCCTATTCGCCTGCCGGCCTGCGGTACGTGGAGAGCGTGGAGGACAGCCAGGCCATCAATTCCGTCGAAAGCGCCATCGTCCTGGCCGGCAGCGGAATGTGCAACGGCGGCAGGATTGTCCACCACCTGAAGCACAACCTCTGGAAAAGCCACACCCACGTCGTTTTCGTGGGGTACCAGGCCCAGGGGACACTCGGGAGGCGCCTTGTCGAGGGAGAAAAGACGGTACGGGTCGCCGGCGAAGAAGTCGAGGTGAAGGCCTCGATTCACACGATCAACGGGTTTTCCGCCCACGCGGACCGAGACGACCTGTTGGCCTGGGCTGCAAACTTCCGCAACGGCCCGCTGTTTGTGGTCACGCATGGAGAACCCACCTCGGCAGAATCGTTTGCAGAGGCGCTTCGGGCCCAGGGACTTCAGGCAACGGTTCCCTCGAACGGACAGGAGATCGAAATCCGTCCGGCCGTTCCGGGAATCCGCGCCGAAACGCTGGCGATCCCCTGCAAGGCACCAGAAGCTCCCTGCCTGGAGGCCGTGAAAGTTCTAGCGGAGATTTCGTCCATCCTTTCTGCCTTGAAGGAGAAAGCGCCGGAAATCGAAGACCCGGCCGAGGTCCTGCCCCTGCTCGTTTCGACGAAGACCTTGCTCGAAACCGCCAGGGACCGGGTGCGCAAGTCCGGATGAGGCAGGGCCTTTGCAAGGAGTGACTTCCCGCCTGGAGGTGTCGCGAAAATGAGGAAAAAGACCTTTATCTACTGGGGGGCCGTCTTCCTGACGATCGTGCTCGTGGGAGCCGGGGCCGCCGTCCTGGGAAGAGGTCGCGGTCCCCGGATGGCCTCCTGCCTGCCCAAGCCTCCAGGAGGTGTTCCCTACGTTCTCGTGGAAAAAACCCTGGATCCAGTCGGCCCGGGAAACTCGGAAGGTCCCTTTGGCCTGGTACGCTCGATTCCCGATGAAGCCGCATGGAAAGACCTCATGCAAATGGGGGCGAACATTCCCTCCGGTTTTCTCCTGACGTTCGGGGAAAGCCGGCAGCGGCAATGGGGGGTGTTCGCGCCGGGGCGTGAAACCGTTCAATCTTTCCTGAACGGGCGGCTACCGGCGGACTGGGCGGAGTTTTTCGTTGGGAGCCCGAGTGAAGAAGGACGGAAGCCGGGAAACGGAACCTGGAGGCTGATGCATACTCAAGGGGCGGAGCTTTTTCTACGGGTGGACGGAAACCTTCTTCTCGTGGCGGACCGCCCGGAAGAACTGGACCGGATGCAATCCTCCAGGAACAGGCGCCTGGAATCCGTGGCTTCGGCCTGGCGCGTACAGCCCGGTTGGGCGGGACATCTGCGGATGTCGGATGCGGGGCGTCCTGAACTGCTGCCGTTCGATTTTCCCGAAAGGCAGGGAGAGGCAAGTTCCGGCGGCAGGCCGTTCACCGTCGAGGCAGCCTGGCGGGGCGTTCCGCCCTTTGGCGGCGAAGGAGCCTGGGTCTGGGAGGGAGCCGAAGGACGGTGGCCTTGGGGAAACGGAGTTCTGCCGGTCCCCATCCGCTGGGACATGAAGCTCACCTTCCCGGAGCCGCTGGCTCTTGCCTTCGGGTGTGCGGGGTTCGATCCTTCCCGGCAGAAAGAGGTTCTTTCCGAGGATATCGGCGATTCCAGGGAGAAGGGAAGGTTCTGGAGAGCCTGGATGGGATTGCCTGAGGATAAGGTGCGGCGTTTCCTCAAGGGGCCCGTCGTGGTTTCGGTGGGAGGCACGGGGCGGGCGATGGGATTTTCCACACCCGGCTTCCTCATCGAGTTCCCGGGGAGAAAGGAAGAAGGTCTTGACTTCGTTCGTTCCCTCCTTGGAGAGAGGTGGGGCCTTTCGGGGCTGTTGGGGCGGGATGTCGGGGGATTCGAGGTGGGTGGAGCGGTTCCGCTGCCGTTCACCGTCATGGCTGCGGCCAACAGGGAAACCGCGGTGATCGGGTACCTCGAACCCCCTTCGCTCGGAACCGCCCGTGCGCTACAGGACCTGTCACCGGACTTTCAAACCCCCGCGGTTTTCTGGGCCTGGCTGGATGGAGAGGCCCTTTCCAGGGCCCTGGAAAGTTTCACACCGGGAAGTCCCGGCTCCCTGCTGATGGGTATGGCGGGAAATGGAGAAAAGCTTGAGCGCATGCTCGAGCTGGCGAAAAAGATCGGGAAGCTTTCGGTTGTGATGCCCGCTGCGGATTCTGGGCAACTCCGTTGGAGCGGGGTTGAACCGCATGAAAGGCGGCCGTAGAATGGGGATCAACACAAATGCCGGGAGGATTGCCGATCGATGAGAAAGAACGCATTTTCCGTCCTCATGGAAAGGGGTATCGTTGAATATTGCTCGTCGCCGGAAGGGCTGAAAGCCCTCTTCGATGAAGGTATGGTCACTGCCTACGTCGGTTTTGACCCAACGGCTTCCAGTCTTCATGTCGGACACCTGATCCCGATCATGGGATTGGCTTGGCTGCAGAGGCTCGGGCATCGCCCCATCGCCATCCTGGGGGTCGGCACCGGCCTGATCGGCGACCCTTCGGGAAAGAGCAAGGAACGGAATCTCCTGACCCTGGAACAGGTCGAGAAGAACAAGCTTTCGATCAAGGACCAGTTGGCTCATTTCTTGGACTTCCACGCCGGAGAGAACTCCGCCCTGATGATCAGCAACTACGACTGGCTGGGGGAACTCAAGCTCCTGGATTTCCTCCGTGACACGGGAAAGCATTTTTCGGTCAACACCATGATCGCCAGGGAATACGTGAAGTCGCGCCTGGAAGACCCGGACAAATCCATTTCCTTTACCGAGTTCACCTACATGCTCCTGCAGGCCTATGATTTCTACCACCTTTGCGAGCACCACGACTGTCTCCTGCAGATGGGAGGAAACGACCAGCAGGGCAACATCCTGGCCGGGGTGGAACTGATCCGCAAAAAAACGGGGAAACAGGCGTTCTGCCTGACATACCCGCTGCTGTTGACTTCCTCCGGCTCCAAGTTCGGCAAAACCGAGGAAGGAGCGGTCTGGCTTTCGCCGGAACTCACCTCCCCCTACCGTTTCTACCAGTTCTGGATCAACGCCGAGGATGCGATGGTGGGACGGCTTTTGAGGCTTTTCACCTTTCTCCCGACCGAGGAAATCGACGCCCTGGTGCGATCCCACATGGAACATCCCGAGCGAAGGGAAGCCCAGAAAATCCTGGCTTACGAAGTGACCCGGAACGTTCACGCGGAACACGCAGCCCATGGCGCCCGGAGGGCAAGCGAGATCCTCTTCGGAGAAAACTTCTCCCCCGCAGACCTGGACGAGGAGATGATCGGCATCCTTTCAAAGGAGGTCCCTTCCGGGAAAACGGAACGGCCCCTGCCTCTCCCGCTGGCGGACCTTTTGGTCGAGAGCGGTGCCTGCGCAAGCAAGGGGGAGGCCCGGCGCCTTGTGCAGGGTGGGGGGGTTCTTCTCAACGGGACGAAGGTCCTCGACCCTTCGGCCTTGGTTTCGGAAGAGGACTGCTGTGCTGGGGGCGCACTCTTCATCAGGCTCGGGAAAAAACGGTTCCACCTGGCCTGGACAGGCCGATAGGGACAAAAAAGGCGGAGGGGACTCGGCCCCTCCGCCTTTTCGATCGTTGGCCCATCAGGATTGTTTCTGGTGGGCGGCCCGGTTCCAGGCCGAAAGGATCCGTTCTCCCTCGACCGCATCGAGAAATCCCCAGCAGGAAAGGCCGATTTCCCTCAGGGAAAGGTTTCGCCGACTCCTCAAATCCTCCCAGGTGGCCGTGGGGATGGCGATCCAGCTTCGAATGGAAAGCTCGGAAAGCCCGGACCTTGGGTCGGAGGACTCGAGCCAGACTTGGAGAAGAACTCCCTCGGGGCCTCGCACGACTGCCGGGTTGGCTTCCTCCAGGTCAAGGCGGCGAAGGGATTGGCCGGTGAACCCAAGGCTTTCCAGTTCTTCCAGTACCTCGATTTCGAAGTTGCCCCCCAGGGAGAACCATTGTTTCGGGGGATTGGCCCGGTCTTCGAACGCGGAGGGGCAGAGACGGAGCCAGGTCCGGATTCGCTGGAGCATCTCTCTCCCCCCCCATAGAAGGGCGAAGCGGATCCCCCAGAAGGCGGTCCTTAATGCGGAGGAAACGGAGAGGGCCTCTGAAAGCTGCCTCCCGCGCACGCCAAATTCCTCCCGCCACGAGGGAAGGGCCTTTAATGCATCTTCCAGGACGACGATGGAAGAAACCGGATCGCCCGGTGGTTTCATTTGCCTGGCTAGAACCGATCTCAAAAACGTGACGGATTCGCCGGAAAGGCGGATTTCCTCTGAACCGGGAAGGGGGATCGAAATCGGTTTTCCATCGTAGAGACTGATCTCCTCCCACGAGGCCTGTCCAATCTTTCCCCATTGCCATTTCTCGAAAGACCCGAAAAGGCAGGTCCCAACGAGCGCCCGCTTGAAGGGCAGGAGAACGGCGACGTCTTCCGGGTTCGTGGAGGGGAGCCCGGGCGGCAGCTGGTTTCCGGGAAGAGAGACGATTTCTCCGCTGGAAAGGTATTCAAATAGCATGGCTCTCACCTCCGGACTACCAATTTACCATGTTATTGTTATAGCATCAACAGGGCCAAAAGAACAGGGGTTCCGAAACTCAAGCTGCGAAGGGAGGCGAGAAGAGATGCCGATCATCGAAGTTCACCTGCTGGAGGGAAGAACGGTCGAACAAAAACGGGAACTGGCCGGGCAACTGACGGATGCGGTCTGCCGCACCCTGGGCACCCGTCCGGAACAGGTCCGGATCATTTTGTCCGAAATGCGAAAGGAAGATTACGCGATTGCCGGACGGCTGGTCTGCGACGGAAATTAGGCAGGATGGAGATGGCGTCCCCAGCGCCGGTGGAGCCAGAGCCACTGGCCAGGGCACCTGCGGATGGCGTCCTCGATGGCCTGGTTGCAGAGGCGGGTCATTTCCAGGATTTTCTCCCTTCGATCGCCGCTGTCAGGCAACGGAAGAGGGGGATGGATTTCCACCCGGTGCCGAAAAGGGGCTTCACGGAAGGAGAAAACGGGCACAACGGGGCACCCGGTCAGGATTGCGAGAGAAGCTGCACCGGCAAAGGTGTAGGCCGGGTGTCCCATGAAGGGGACCGGCAATCCCTCGGTGCGCCCGGCAGACTGGTCGGATAGAATTCCCAGGAAGCCTCCGTTTCGGAGGAGCGTTACCGCCGCTTTCATGTTTGCGGTTTTTGGGAGGGTTTTCAGACCGACCCGGTGGCGGAAAGCCGAGATGGTTTCGCAATAATCCCTGTCGTCAGGGTCCCTGACGATCGCGGTGAGAGGGTATCCCCGCTGGCAGAGCCAGGCGGCCAGGAGTTCCCAGTTTCCCAGGTGTGCAGTCAGGACGATGATCCCCTGGCCTGACTCGAGTGGCCTGCGAAGGAAAGCTTCCCCTTCGGTCCGAACGATCCAGGAAAGGCTTTGCGCGGGATTCCTCTGGAGCGCCAGGGTCTCGGCCGTCATCCAGGCCAGGTGAGAGTAAACTTCACGAAGAGTCCGTTCCCTGAACGAGGCTTCCGAATCGGGGTAGGCCAGGGAAAGGTTTGCCAGTGCGACTTGCTTCCTTGGGCGAACACACGAAAGACCTGCCTGGAGAAACCCGGAAAGGATTCCAGCCTTCCAGCCTGGGGCTGAGAAACGGGAAGCCGATATCAGGATGGTTTTCTTCCAACCCATGGACCTGCTCCTCCCTGGAGTGAAGGCGGCCCGGTTTCCCCGGGCCGCCTTCACTTTAAACGATCAGGCCTCCAGTTGGAAGGGCCATCCCGCAACCCCGGTTTCCAGGAGGGCGACTTTTTCGATTCCGTGGGATCGAAGGATGCTCAGGGCATCCCAGCCGCGAACCGAGATTTTGCAGAATGCCACGATCTCCCTGTCCCTGGGAAGCGTCCCTCCCTTTTCCCAGAGGGCCCCAAGCGGGATATAGGTGATATTGTCGAACGGCAGTCTGCCGTCTTTTTGTGTCTCTTCGGGCGAGCGAACGTCGAGGAGGATGAAATCTTCCCCGTTTCGAACCTTTTCCTGGATTTCCAGGGGGGTATATGTTTTCAGCATGCCTTCCGATTTGTTCCGGAGGGTGTTTGCCGCGTGCGTCAAGGGGTCGAGGGCGGTCGAATAGGGCGGGGCATAGGCCAGGTCGGCGTCAGCGAGGTCCTCGACAGTCAGGCCGCCCGTGATCGCGGCCACGAGCGTGTCAAGCCGCTTGGAAACTTCCCCCGCTCCAAAAGCCTGGCCTCCCAAGAGCCTTCCGGTTTCACGATCCGCCACGAGCTGAAGGATGACGGGAGCGGAATTAGGCATGAAGTGGGGTTTATCGGAATTCATGATAGAAACCGAGATGGGATCGAATCCGGCTTCCCTCGCGGCATCCACGCTGAGCCCCGTCCTTCCGGCGGTGTACTCGAACAGCCGGAGGATCGCTGTTCCAAGCACCCCTTTGAACTCTGCCCGTTTCCCCGCGATCGCATCTGCGATCACCCGGCCATGCCGGTTTGCCGTGGACCCCATCGGTTGTCGCACCGATTTCCCCGTCAGCAGGTGAAAGGTCTCCACGCAGTCCCCTCCTGCGAAGATGTGGGGGTCGCTGGTTCGCATTTCGCGGTTGACCGCAATCCCGCCGAGGGGGCCGATCTCGAGTCCCGCCTCCTGGGCCAGGGCGGTGTTCGGCTTGACGCCGATCGCCAGGAGAACCATGTCGCAGGGCAGTTCCCGTGCCTCCGTCCGGACCGCGGTAACGTCACAGTCTTCTCCCAGGATCTCGAGAACCCGTTCCCCGCCGAAGAAGCGGATTCCCTTTCGCTCCAGCACCTTTCGAATTCGCCCGGAAAACTCCTGGTCGAAAAGGGCCGGCAAAGGGCGATCCAGCGCCTCGACGACGGAAACTTCCACGTTCCTGGAATGGAGCGCCTCGACGACTTCCAGTCCGACGAGCCCTCCTCCGACGATCACGGCTTTTCTGATTTTCCCGGAGTCAAGGGCGGACCTCATGGCAAGGGCATCGTCCATTGTCCAGAGCGTGTAGACCCGGTTCAGGTCGATTCCCGGCAGTTTTGGCCGGATCGGACTGCCTCCGGTGGCGAGGACGAGGTCGTCGTAGGGGAAAATCTTCTCCTGGCCCGTGGAAAGGTCAAGGGCGGTCACCGAGCGGTTTGCCCGATCGATCCGCATCGCCATGTGGCGCGTGAGGACCTCGACGTTCTTCACTTTTCGGAAAAAGGGAGCATCCCGAACAACGCCGATCGGGGTGCTCATGAGGTCGCGGTATTCCTTCACGATGCCCTGAACGTAGAAAGGAAGGCCGCACCCCGCATAGCTCAGGAAATCTCCTTTCTCGAGAACGGTGATTTCCGCTGTCGGGTCGAGCCTTCTCAACCGTGCCGCAACCTTTCCCCCGCATGCGACGCCTCCGATAATCAAGACTTTCTTTGCCATCAGCAAGGTTCCTCCTCGATTCAATTTTTCTCAGATTATATAGTATATATACCCTTACCCCGTAGTGGCAAGCTGGAAAATCCATCAGGGCACGAGGCAGGCAAGGACCTTCTCCAAATCGCTCGGCCCCCGGACAGGAATGCCTTTCCCCACCTGGGAGAACATGAACCGGTCTGAAACGCCGTCCCCGACGGCGAAGGTCCTTTCCAGGGGGATCCCCGAGAAGTGGACCAGCCGTTTTGCCCAGGCACCCTTTCCGCGGCGAGTGTTTCCTTCGTGGACACGCAGGACCGGCTCCAGGCGCCCTTCGTTCAGCCGGATACCGTTGATGACGGTTCGAATTCCCGCGGGAGAATTCATTCCGGTTCTTTCCTCCAGGTTGTCGGCCACGCGCTGGAATCCCGTGGAGAGCAAGGTCACGCGAACCCCCCTCTCCTGGACCGCCTCCAGGAAATTGAGGGATTCCCGGGGGAAGGGAATTTCGTCGAGAATTTGCTCAAGCGTTTCAAGGTCTGCTCCTGCTTCTTCCCAGGCCTGCACGTCGAGCCGGCAAAAAGCGGCATAGTCGATTTCGGCCCTGTGATACCGGTCGAGGATCGGTTTGCCGATCGATTCCCAGATCCCCAGTCGCTCGTAGATGTATTGCCAGGGGCTTCGAACCGGGGTCAGGGTTCCGTCCAGGTCCAGGAGCAGCAGGGAAGGGGATCTTGTCTCGGTCATCCGCATCGGGCCTCCTTTGCTTTTGCCCATTGTATCTCCGGTGGAAATTTTTTTCGAAACAAGGGCTGTCAACGGACAGTAAAAATGTCACGATTATCGAGGCTTATGGGACAAAAGAAAGATCAAGCCCCTAAAGTGCTGTAAAAAGGTCGTCTGAAAAAGGCGGCAATCGGTGGGAAGACAAAAAAGCCACCGGGACTTCGGTTACAGTGTAGTCACTGAGAAAACACAAACCGAAGGAGTGATCCCGGTGGCGAAAACGAAGGTAACCCTTGACGGCGAAATTGTCCAGTCCCTGCTGGGTGGCGACCTGACCTGTCTTCAATCGGTAGTCAAGGATCTCATCGAGCATGCGCTGGAGGCGAAGGCGGAAGAGATCCTGCAAGCGGAACGGTACGAGCGGACGCCGGAGCGCAAAGGCTACCGGAACGGGTACCGCAGCAGGTGGGTGATGACCCGACTCGGGCGAATTCCGGTACGGGTCCCCCAGATGCGTGGCGGGGGCCTGGACACCCAGGAGCTGAAGCTTCTGCCCCGGTTTGAACAGGCCTTCCTCCTGACGCTTTTGGAGATGGTCATAAACGGTGTCAGCACCAGGAAGGTGAGACGGGTTGTGGAAGAGCTCTGTGGCCAGGATGTCTCCAAAAGCACCGTTAGCCGGTTGTGCGGCCTTCTGCACGGACGGGTTGCGGAGTGGAACGAACGGTCCCTTGAGGGGACGGACTACCCTTTTCTGCAGGCTGACGCTTTGGTGATCCGGGTAAGAGAAAACGGGAAGGTCGTCAAGAAGGTCATCCAGCTTGCCATAGGAGTATCGGAGGCCGGATACCGGGAGGTTCTCGGCCTCCGGGTGGCTCGTCAGGAGAGCGATGTGAGCTGGACAGAGTTTTTCACCTGGCTCAACAGGAGGGGTTTGTCCGGAGTGGACTACGTCACCTCCGACGACCATGAGGGATTGAAGCTGGCTTTGGGGAAGACCCTCCCCCATGCGGAATGGCAGAGGTGCCAGACCCACTTTTCCAGGAACCTGCTGGACAAGTTGCACAAGAAGGACCGGCAGCAGGTTCATGCCATGCTGAAATACATGTATGACGCACCGACAAAGGAAAAGGCACAGGAAGCTGCCGAAGAGATCATGGACTTTCTGGAAGAGCGCTATCCCGAGGCCATGGAGCTTCTGGACAATGCGAAAGACGATCTTCTGGCCGTTTACGATCTCCCGGCGCATTGCCGGAAGAAGATGCGGACAACGAACATGACGGAGCGGACCAATGAGGAGATCCGCAGGCGGGAGCGTGTCATCCGGATCTTCCCGAACGATGCCTCGGCACGGATGCTGGTGGGAGCATATCTTCAGGAACTCAGCGAGGAGTGGATATCCGGACGTCGGTACATGGACATGGCGGAAATCCTGGAAGCAAAGGCGGAACAGGAACGGAAGAAAAAGGCTTCAGTTAAACGGCCAGTAAACATGTCTCAACCCGAGGTCGTAGCGGTGAATCTGTAACCGGATCCGAATTTACAGCAGTTCTGGGACTTGACTCAAAAGAAATGTCACCATGAGAGAGATCGATACCACAGTTCTTTTAAGGGAGCCCCGGGATCAGCACCGGGGCTCTCTTTTTCAGGATCTTTTCGGGAAGGAAGCCTTCCCTCCATGGATGATCTGCTGCGGGT
>FWPV01004065.1_pt1 | contig 31796 bp, 30 predicted proteins | sample 2228371 | NCBI WGS metagenome assembly FWPV01 (sample SAMEA103939776, study PRJEB20133) | metagenome
CGGGTATCTCATACCTTTTTTTCTCTTCCTGATCTCGGTATCGCTCATGCTCGGTATTTCTATCCAACGAGCCATTCTGTGGCGAGTACCTGCTGCATGCAGCCTTATAGTGAGTGTCGCCACACTTCTTTCACTCTTTTATCCATCTACACATAAGGGAAGCCACCTCGTAGGAGGTATCGTAGGGACCTTCTGCAGCCATTGGATGCTTGTCTATCTCAACCGTGCTGGTGCAATCGTTGCAGTGGTGGTGGTCGTGATTGCATCAATCATGGTGCTTCTGAAGTGTTCTATACGCAGCGTTGTAGAAGGCTCCATGAAAGCTGGTCAGTGGGGTCTGCAGCAGGGAACCTCCCTCATCGTACTCGTAGGGAAAGCAATGGGCAGACTGGGCACTACAGCCCTTGCATTCACCAAGCAGGTGACGCAACAAGCAAAAGGCCTTGTCAATGTCATTGCAAGAGCGAGGGCAAAAGCCCCAACCACCCGAACAACAGTTCAAAAACTGCCCCGTCCCAAACAGGATAAGGCTCTTGAGAGTACCGAACCCATCATCATGCAGCACTGTGCTCCTTTACCGCAGACCACTCAGGCTACCAACGAGGGGACTTCTGAACAGTCTGAGCCGTCGGTGACCCCCTTTCCTCAGGATCAGATCGAACCGTGTGAAGAGGAACTAAAAGAGCCTCAAGAACAATCTGTCGCGAGCCAGCCGTACCAAATCGCCTTTCCATTTCCAGAAGCAAGAATGATCCCATATCAAACTCCGCCACTGGATCTGCTCGACGATCCTGACCCTACACAGGTTGCTATCGACCATAGGGACCTCATTGAGAATGCCAGGATCATGGAACAGAAGCTTCGTGACTTTGGCGTTGAGGGTAAAGTGACCGAAGTGCATCCAGGCCCCATTATAACGCTCTATGAATACGAGCCAGCAGCTGGGGTAAAGGTAAACAGGATTGTGACCCTCTCCGATGATCTTGCAATGGCGCTCAAGGCAGTAAGCGTCCGCATTGTAGCGCCTATACCGGGCAAGTCAGTGGTGGGTATCGAGGTTCCGAACCCAGTACGACAGAAAGTCTACCTCAAAGAAATACTGGCTTCGGAGACCTTCCAGTCGGCCTCGTGGAAGCTACCCCTTGCCTTGGGCAAAGACATAGCAGGAAGACCTATCGTTACGGATCTGAGCCGGATGCCGCATCTATTGATCGCAGGAGCAACGGGCACCGGAAAAAGCGTCTGTCTCCATAGCCTCATCCTAAGCCTGCTGTTTCGTTTCTCCCCGGTGGAAGTACGATTCCTTATGATCGATCCGAAGATGCTCGAGCTTACCTCCTATCAAGGGATTCCCCATCTCCTACATCCAGTAATCACGGATCCTCGCAAGGCATCTGACGTGCTCGAGTGGGCTGTGGAACGAATGGAACAACGGTATCAACTTCTCTCTGAAAAAGGCGTCCGAAATATCGAAACGTACAATGCGCGACTCAAAAAAGATGCAGAATTCTTGAATCTCGACACAGGCATGCAGAACGGATTAGCAGCTGATCAAGATCTCTCGTGCGACGATGGGGAGGACTATCTCATGCCCGAGCAAGGTCCACTCCCCTACATTGTCATAGTCATTGACGAAATGGCTGACCTCATGATCATCTCAGGCAGGCAGATAGAAGAGGCAATCACTCGGTTGGCACAAATGGCCAGGGCAGCTGGTATCCATCTGCTGTTGGCCACGCAGCGACCTTCTGTCGACGTTCTTACTGGTATCATAAAGGCGAACTTACCCACGCGCATATCCTTTCAAGTGAGCTCGCGAATCGATTCACGTACCATCCTCGATACCATAGGAGCAGAAAAACTTCTCGGCCAGGGAGATATGCTCTTTCTCCCGCCAGGCACGTCCAAAGTGAGGAGAATCCACGGCGCCTATGTCCACGAGGCTGAGATCGAGCGGGTCGTCCAATTTCTTAAGCGCTATGGAAGGCCACGTTACGAAAAGATACGTTTCACCACAAAACGAACAAAAGAAGATGTAGAAGTGGAGGAAGACGAGAAATACCAAGAAGCTGTTCAGCTCGTGGTAGAAACGCGGCAGGCCTCTATCTCGATGATTCAGCGCAGACTCCGAGTAGGGTACAACCGTGCTGCCCGAATGATAGAGAAGATGGAGCAGGACGGTATCGTTGGACCTCAAGATGGGGTAAGACCGCGGGAAGTCCTCATCTCAAAAATGGACCACAGATAGAGGTCAGGTCTTCCTTTGCCCTTGCCCACAGGGACCTATACGTTGAAACAGCTCCAGGAGATCCTCATGCAGCGATACTACAAGAGTTTCATTCTACCTATTGCCTTAGCCGTTACCCTAGGAAGCCTCGGTCTGATGCTTGCAGCCACTCGTTCCACTGCTGACGATGGCACCAAACAGACCAGCGCGTCTGCACCTGTGCCGACCGCAGGGGACCACATACCGGCGGAACCTGCTCCGAATACCATTGTTGACCAGCTCCAAGCAACCTATCAGAAGATACGAACCTACAGAACGATGTTTACCCAGGAAACAGAGTCGACCATCCTTCACACCTCGCGATCCTCTTCGGGCCGAATCATTTTCAAGAAGCCAGGCAAGATGAGGTGGACATATGAATCGCCCCGTGTCCAGGAGATATTCTTGCTGCCTGACCGTATCTATATATATCTACCGGAGCAGCGACAAGTAATAACCTCAGCTCCAGGAGAATATCTGGCTGGCGTGACTCCAACCAAATTCCTCATGGGCATGGGTAATCTAAAAGAAGACTTTACCGTCTCGCTCATCCAGGACACCAAACCCGCCGATACTGTGTATCATCTTCGGCTCGTACCCAAAGAGTCGAAGAGTCAGATAACCAGCATTGATCTTTGGGTTCGTTCAAAGGACTTTATCATCGATGCAACCGAGTCAGTTGATGTAATGGGGAATCGGACTGTCGTGCGATTCTCTCGCCAAGAGATAAATCCCGATCTGCCTGAGAGCCTCTTTTCTTTTGAGATCCCGAAGGATGCCGAGATCATCACTGACGGACTCTCACACTAGCTCGGGCTACCACTGCCATGTGACCAAAAGGCTCGCACATACCAATGCCGTCTCCAAAAAGCGACCTCTGTGTAGATCCCGCCATACCTACTAACATATATTTGGTGACATTCGGCTGTCCCAAGAACGAAGTCGACGCTGAAGTGTTCCAGGTCGACCTTCAAGAGCATGGTTTCTCGTTCGTGAGCGATCCTTCATGTGCCGACATCCTTCTCGTCAACACGTGCGGCTTCATCCAAGAGGCGGTCCAGGAGAATATAGAGGCTATCCTCGAACTGTCTCGCTACAAGATCGCTGGTTCATGTCGATATCTCGTTGTCGTTGGTTGTCTTGTTCAGCGTTATGGTTCGAGTCTCGGCCAGGCCCTTCCTGAGGTAGACCTTTTTGTAGGTACGAGGGCATGCAAACGTCTTGGGAAGATCCTCGTAGATTATCTCGAAGGAATCATTTCAGTAAAGGTACTCATTGATCCACCATATGCCTCGTACCATGAACACCGTAGGAGGTTCCCTCGGCGCTGTACAGGTGGGGTTTCAGCGTATCTAAAGATTTCCGAAGGGTGCTCGAATCGCTGCGCCTACTGTTCCATCCCTTTTATTCGTGGGCCTCTGGTAAGCAGACCTGAAAAAGAGATCCTCGAAGAGGCACACTTTCTAGCTGCCACCGGTGCTGTTGAAATATCGCTCATAGGACAGGACGTCACTTCCTACGGACGCGACCTGCCCAGGAGGCGTCGGAATGCGCTTGTACGTCTTCTGCAGAAGCTCGATCGCATCGAATCTCTCCGGTGGATCCGCCTTCTCTACTGTCATCCCTCCACTATACCTGACGCACTCCTTGAGCTTTTTGAGACGATTGACAAATTGTGTCCGTACCTTGACATGCCCATTCAACACGTATCAGACCACATCCTCAAGGCGATGAATCGACCGTATACCGAAGCATACGTACGGACTATCATCGGGAAACTCAGGGCAGCTCGACCTGATATAGCGCTCAGGACCACTGTCATGGTCGGCTTTCCAGGTGAGAGCGAGGCTGACGTAGAAGCACTGCTTGGCTTTCTCAAGGACATAGAATTTCATCACCTAGGCGCATTTTGCTACAGTGCAGAAGAAGGCACCCCGGCATACAGTCGAACAGCAGACACAGTGTCTCCAGAAGAAAAACAAAGGCGCTATCGAGCAGTTATGGAGCTCCAGGCGTCTATTTCTCAAAAAAAGTGCCATGAGCTGGTTGGTACTCTCCAGGAAGTCCTTGTGGAGGGACCCCACCAAGAGACCCCACTCCTGCTCAAAGCCAGGACAAAATATCAGGCGCCTTCAGTAGATGGTTCGGTAATCATAAACAAAGGTACTATCTTTCGGCCAGGGATCGCATGGGCCAAAATCACACAAGCCCATGTGTACGATTTGGTAGGGGAGCTTGTGACTGAGGACTAAGACTCCTACTCCTCTGTGAACCGGCTCAAGATTAGATAGTAACGTGACGATACTATCAACGCGATGAGCAGTGGGGGAGCACCCGTGATATGTAGGCCTTTTGTAAGAGCCGATTATCTACAACTAAGGATCAAGCTGTCGCAGAGCAAGTGACAAGAAAAGGAGGAAGGACCCAGCCTCGAGCATTGCGCCGTTTCAGGGTACTTGACAAATTATTTCAAATGATTACATTGGCTCAGCCATGCCAAACGCTTTGAAGAGAGGTGACGCCCCGTGAATAAGAGAGAACTCAAGGCATTCAAGCAACAGCTGCTGCGGCAGCGCGATATCATTTTAAAGGGAATCTCGCCAAGGGCCGAGACACCAGCTGTGACCGGCGAGACAGAAGGTGGCGATGTCTGCGATATCGCCTCCAGCGACAGGGCGATGGACTTGAGACTCAGGCTTACCGAGCGAGAACGCGAAAAGCTCAGGGAAATCGAAGAGGCCTTAGAACGCATTGAAGACGGTACGTTCGGGACGTGTGATAGATGTGGCGAAAAGATCCCCATGGGAAGGCTCAAGGCAATGCCATCCACGACGGTCTGTGTCAAATGCAAGTCAGAGGAAGAAAAGCGACAAAAGCTTCAGCGCACTGCAACTGAAACAGTCCTATTTCGCGATTTGGGTACATCTGATTTCGATAAGGAAGAGGAATCGTGAAGAACTGAATCTAGGGCTGCCTCTAGAGCCTGTCGTCCTTCACCACATACCCCTAGCTCTGACCGGTTTCTGACCGGTCCTCGTCAACATAGAAATAGAATGGATAGTGATGAATGACCACAAAAGGGTTCAACACAGAAGATTTCACTTCAAACCTAAGGACCCTAACCCGGTGTGCCTCCCTGATCACCGATCTTAATCGCAAGATCATCTTTGCCACTCATACTACTGAAGACGTGTTTGGGTATGCTCCAAAGGAGCTTATTGGCCAGCCGATCGATATAGTGATGCTCAAAGAAGACCTCACCTACTTTGTCCCTAACATTTACAAAATAACCCTGGAACGAGGCAGCTTTCAGGGTGAAGTAGCTCTACGAGCCCGTTCTGGCGAGTCTTTTTACGGACAGCTGGCCACCTACCTGATTGCCGGCAATGGTACAGAGCCAAAAACAGTGTTGCTGAGTATCCACAATGTATCAATGATAAAGCAAGTGGAAAAAGATTATGTGTACTTAAAGAAGTTAACTTCATTGGGGATGATCACCGACATGATCGCCCATCACATGAGGACGCCACTGTTGTCACTCAGCGGATTTGCAGAACGCCTGGAGCGATTCTTACCACCAGATGATAGTGCGTTGCGTCCCTATCTACCTGTATTCAAAAAAGAAATCGATTCGCTCGAGGCCATAGTCACTCAGCTCGAGGAGCTTGCACGGTTACCTCAGCCTGATTACAAGAAGTACGACTTGGTAGAACTCCTTCAAGAAGTGCTCGAACAAATCCATGTCCCCGCAGTGGAAGACAAGGCACCGATCCAGTTCGACATCTCATTGACCACACAGGATCAGACCCTCTACACTGACCGAGATCTACTCCAGAGAGCCATGAAGATCCTTTTGGAGATGGCTGCTGACATATCGCCCCAAGACCAGCAGGTGATCGTTCGTCTATCCGGAGACGAGGATGTGTATTTGATTGAGGTGTGCGGTACAGCGACACGCGATGATGTGTCAAGAATCTCAGATGTGTTGGACACTGCCTTTACACTACACCCCCAGCACTCCACTATTAGGCTCATGACAGCCCGACGGATCATCGAAGACCAAGGTGGTAGGCTAGAAGACCTCGGAACTAGGGGTGAAGGCCTGTGTTTCCGTATCCGTCTCCCGAGGGAAAGAAGACGCAAGATCCGTACCCAGCCGCTTTAGTAGAGGAATCCTCATCGGTCATTTGCCCGAGCGTCTCTTTATGTGGGCTGGTTCTTTTTTCTTCTGGTACCGTGCCACTGCGTGGTTATGGTGCTCAAGGTCTGTGGAAAACTGATGGGTTCCATCATTGCGAGAAACAAAATACAGAAACAGCGTCTGGGGAGCACTGATCACTGCTTCAATCGATGCCAGCCCTGGGTTGCATATCGGGCCCTCAGGTAGGCCCTTGAATACATAGGTGTTGTAAGGAACAGGCCTCAAGAGATCCTGTTTTGTAAGATTGCCAGAAAAATTATTGATACTATAAATGACTGTGGGATCTGATTGCAGAGGAATCCCACGAACAAGCCTGTTCATGAAGGTTGAAGCGATCAGCGGCCGCTCGTCTTCCCGACCAGTCTCTTTCTCGACGATCGACGCCAAGGTGACCACTTCGTGGAGGGTCAAGCCCTTTTCTACGACCTTTTTCCTCATGGAAGCTGTTATCTTTTCATTGAATCTCCTCAGCATTGTCCTTATAACCTCATCTGCACCCATCCCTTGGTAAAGGTAGTACGTATCAGGGAACAGATACCCTTCCACAGAGTCAGCAGCAATCCTCATCGTCCTGAGTAATTCCTGGTCCTTTGCCATGCAAAGGAAGGCCCCTTTTTCTGTAATGTTGTCGGCTTCGAGACGACGTGCGATTTGATCTACTGTGGTTCCTTCAGGAATGGTAATGCCCTGCACCGAGGTCATTCCTTGAGCAACCATTCTCAGTAGTTCCAGAGGGGTCATGGAGGAATCCAAGAGATACTGTCCTGCTCGTATCCTGTGGTCTACTCCTTTGAATCGTGCAGCTATCGAAAAAAGCCAGGGATGTCGCAACAGGCCGTGGTCAGCCAATCTTTTTCCCACAGAGGCGGCAGACTCTCCAAGTCCTATGACAAAAAGCTTCTCCACGTGGCCGTTGTTACTGGGACTATTCAAGTAGCTTACAAAAGAACATAGCACACCGATAGCAATACCGGTAACCGTTCCAATCCAAATGAGTGCACATCGCTTTGAGAACGAGATGTGACCGATCGGTATGGCCCTATTTATCCACCTAACCACGGTCAGCTTCATGGTTGAGGTATCCTTGCAAGATAAATGCCGCGGCCATCTTGTCTACGCACTTCTTTCTCTTCTTGCGGCTGACATCTGCCTCGAGCAACACACGTGTGACCGCAGTCGTGGAAAACCGCTCATCCCACATCACCACAGGGACTTTAATAACAGCCCTCAGCCTCTCCACGAAGCTACTTACCAACCTGGCCTGTGTCCCATAGGTGCCGTCCATCTTGAGTGGGAGACCGACCACAATCTTTACGGCAGCGTATTGTCGCACCAGCTCTGAAACACACTGCACGTCTTCGGCATAGGATTTTCTCTCAATCTTCAGCACAGGTTGGGCTGTGTACCCGAGCTCGTCGCTGACAGCCACACCGATCCCTTTACGGCCAAGATCGAGCCCTAGAATTCTTCCAACTGTTCGTTCCATTGCAGTACAGACTCCTTGTTCCCATCTGAACGCAGAATCTGACAATACCTTCTGGGTACATCGCCCCTATTGTACCGACCCACACAAAAATTGACAATTTCACACTGTTCCCGTATTGCTAACCATCTGGACTAACTACAGGAGAACGAGTTGGGTGAGTCTCATAGTGTGCTTACTTACGTACACGTCGTTGCAGAATGATGAGCCCTGCGTGCGACCAAGGCAAAGGCTAGACACTAGGCCTTCTGGGAGAACGAATGGCCACGGATGCCACTGTAATAGCTACAAGCTACGCAGAAAAGGAAGGAACCGCGTGGCCACACTGTTTCTTGAAATCGAATGTCCGGTTATTGGAAACGCAACTGCATCCTCTGCTTTCCTATCCCAGCCAGCCTGTTGGCCTGGGTTTTGCTAGTGCTAAATATGGTACCTAAGTCGACAGAGCATATCGTGGAAACCCTGACACACGCTATTGCAACTGGCTTATATACTGGATATCTACCCCTTGTTCCTGGCACATGGGGTACCCTACTGATCGGGATACCACTGTATCTTGCCGTTCACAGGCTGGGTACTGTTTTGTACGTGGCATTCCTTGCTGTTCTTTCGCTCGTCTCTATATATACAGCTGAACGGTTGGAGTTGCGTACAGCCCAGAGGGATCCACACTGTGTAGTGATCGACGAGGTCGTCGGATACCTCTTTGCCACGGCATTTCTGCCATGCTCGTTGACGAACATCATCTTTTCGTTTTTCCTCTTCAGAGGTTTTGACACCATAAAACCGTATCCAGTGGGTCTTGCAGACCGCAAGGTCAGAGGAGGGTTGGGGATTACCCTGGACGATATCCTTGCAGGTATACTCGCTAATATCTCTTTGAGGATCATCCATTGGGGGTTGTAACCCCTTGGCATGATAGGCACAATTCACTGTGACGCGTAGTGAACAGCAATGAAGATCATTATTATTGCCACAGGAGACGAGTTGGTAAAGGGCCTGGTCAATGATACCAATTCGGCCAGGATTGCAAGAATGTGTGAGGAGCACGGATTTGAAATCGTGGCGCACCTGTCGGTGAGGGACAATAAAGAGGAGCTTCTCGCAGCACTGTCATGGTCCTTGGAGCGCGCAGATGTCATCCTCACTACTGGCGGCTTAGGACCGACTCAAGACGATATAAATAGAGAAGTGGTCGCAGCGTTTGTCGGCCGCGATCTGGTGCACGATCCCCAAACACTCGAGGAAGTAAAGTCCTTTTTCCGGTCACGAGGACTTCCGCTTACCGAGAACAATCTAACACAAGCAGCTATACCTAGAGGTGCAACTATCTTTCGGAACCCTCGAGGTACGGCCCCTGGGTTTGCCGTTGAAAAGAAAGGCACCTGTATTGTGTGCGCACCTGGCGTACCACGGGAGCTCATACCCATGGTAGAGGAACAGATCTTACCATTCCTCACCAAACAATATTCAATCACGACAAGCACGTACACAGCAGTCCTTAAAACCTTTGGCTATACTGAATCAAGGGTTGACGAGCTCCTTACCGAGGCCTTACGTGACCATGAGTGGACGGGTCTCCGGGTAGGGTTGCGTGCTTCCTTCCCTGAGGTCCACGTTATCATTACCTGTTCGGGACTCGATCCGTCCAGGACACAGGAGAAGCTACTCCACGTAAAGAACCACGTGGAGCACAAACTTGGCGATATTGTGTTTTCCGAGGACGGTCGTTCCATGGAAGCTGTGGTAGGATGTGAACTTAGGCAAAGGGGCTTAGGGCTGATTGTTGCAGAATCGTGCACCGGCGGCCTCATAGGAGACCGCATTACCAACATCTCTGGAAGCTCAGCCTACTTTTGTGGAGGTGTCATAGCCTACAGCAAGGACCTCAAGACCGCCCTGCTCAATGTAAAGGGAGCAACGATTGCCAGGTCTGGTATAGTGAGTCTTGATACTGCGCTGGAAATGGCAAAGGGGGCCTACAGTCTTGCACAAGGACCAAGGCTCGCACTTGCAGTAACAGGCTGGATGGAGGATCCAGCTACAGAGACCGGACAGGCATTACAGCCAAGCACTACAAATTTCTGTTGTGCCCTAGTTGCCTCAGACGGATGCTGGGCAAAAGGGTTTTCCTTGTTTGGCGACCGACAGCAACGGAAACTCCTATCCTCTGAGATCGGCCTCGAGATGTTGAGACGCTACCTCAAGGGCCTGGCACTCGACCATTGGAGGTTTCCTTTAGTGACCGAAGAAAGACACCAACGGTGAACATAAGGACCTTTCTAGCCCTCGAACTTGACGAGCCAGCAAGAGAGGCTTTGAGGCAATTCCAGGCCTCTCTTGAGTTTCCCGGACTTGATGTACGAAGGGTACAACCGGAAAACATGCATCTTACTCTCAGGTTTTTCGGAGACATCACCCCTCAAGATATCGCAAACATATCTGAGGCGATGAGCACTATAGCCCATAAGGAGTCTCCTTTTCACATCACCATCAGTGGGCTGGGTGCCTTTCCATCTCCTGAACGGCCCAAGGTCGTCTGGGCTGGACTTGAAAACCCCTTGCCAGTCGTTGCCCTCGAACACCATGTTTCAGAGACACTCAAGCACATAGGATGGCCACCGGAACATAAGGTCTTCCACCCTCATATTACCCTCGCACGCATAAGAGGCGGACGAGCGCCGAGAACATGTATCGAAACCGTTCGACGCTGGTCTTCACATCGGATCGCACGTCTTTACGTTGACCACATTGCTCTGATAAAGAGCGATCTGCGGCCAACTGGACCATTGTATACACTACTGGAACGCTTTTCGTTTTCCCTCTCTACATCCTGAAAAAGGAGGGGACTTGCCATGGCAAAAGACCAGGACAAAGAAAAAGAAAAGGCGATCTCTATGGCAATAAGTACCATAGAGAAACAGTTCGGCAAGGGCTCACTGATGCGACTCAGCGAGGAAGAGCAGAAGGTTATCAAAGTACCCTGCATCTCTACTGGATCGCTCGGCCTCGATATCGCCCTTGGAATTGGCGGCATACCAAGGGGTCGGATCATCGAAATATTCGGCCCCGAATCATCGGGGAAAACCACGCTCGCTCTCCATGCAGTTGCAGAGGCCCAAGCACAGGGTGGTATTGCAGCATTTATCGATGCCGAACATGCCCTCGATCTTCTCTATGCACGAAGGCTCGGCGTAAAGACCGAGGACTTGCTCATTTCGCAACCAGATACTGGAGAACAGGCGTTAGAGATTGCTGATGTCCTTATCCGAAGCGGAGCCCTTGACGTGATCGTGGTCGACTCGGTAGCTGCACTTGTACCACGAGCTGAAATCGAAGGCGAAATGGGAGACCCCCAGATGGGGCTTCAGGCCAGGCTCATGAGCCAGGCAATGAGAAAGCTTACCGGCAGTATCCATCGATCGAAAACAAGCATGATTTTCATCAACCAGATACGGATGAAGATCGGCATAGTGTTTGGCAATCCTGAAACGACTCCAGGGGGCAATGCATTGAAGTTTTATTCCTCGGTACGGCTCGACATCAGGAGAATGGCCCCCATCAAGTCCGGAGAAGAAATCCTAGGAAATCGCACACGGGTAAAGGTGGTAAAAAATAAGCTTGCCCCACCCTTCCGCGAAGTAGAGTTCGACCTGCTCTATGGATCAGGTATCTCACGGGAGGGTGAAATCCTTGATCTCGGCACCCAATACGGGATAATAGAAAAGAGCGGCACCTGGTACACGTACGGCAAGGAGCGTTTGGGTCAAGGCCGAGAGAATGCCAAGATCTTTCTCAAGGACAATCCAGACCTCATGAACGAACTTCGCAACAAGATCCTCGAAAAAGTAGGCCTTATGGAGGCGTCTGGCCATGCCTAATGTACCTGACACGAACATTGCGTTTACAGAAATCCTCAAGGTTGGCATAAGCCGTGGTGTGTCGGACATCCACCTGCGAGTCGGGCTTCAGCCGATTTTCAGGATACTAGGCATGCTCGTCCCCTATAAGGAACATCCCGTGCTTACTGCAGAGCACATCAACCAGGTGATCGATACGATCTTGAACGATTGGCAAAAAAAGAAGTATCAGCAGCACAGACACATCGACCTATCCCTTGGAGTCGAGGAGCACGGGCGCTTCCGGGTAAACATCTTTCAGCAAAGAGGTCTTCCAAGCATGGTGCTGCGGTTCATCCCGTACAACATCCAGACCATCGACGAGCTGTTACTCCCTGCCATTGTGAAGAAGATTGCCCTCGAGCCCCGAGGACTGGTCCTTGTCACTGGCACCACGGGAAGCGGCAAATCAACCACTCTGGCGGCAATGATCCATCACATAAATACCCACAGGAATTGTCACATTATTACCATCGAGGATCCTATCGAGTTCCTTCACAGAGACATCAAGTGCCTCGTCAATCAACGCGAGGTAGGAGTTGACACAGAATCGTTTGCAGCCGCATTACGCGCAGCACTCCGTCAAGATCCAGATGTGATTCTCGTCGGCGAAATGAGAGACTTTGAGACCATACAGACAGCCCTCCTGGCAGCTGAAACCGGTCATCTCGTGATGAGTACCATGCATACGCTGGATGCACAGGAAAGCATCAACCGGATTGTCATGGTGTATCCACCTCATCAACAACAGGACGTCAGAAGACAGTTGGCCGGTATTCTCAAAGGGGTCATCTCTCAACGGCTGCTCCCTCGTGCTGACGGACGGGGCCGGGTGCCTGCAGTAGAAGTCATGGTAAGTACGGCACGAATTAGGGAGTGTATCGAGGATAGCGCAAAGACCAAGGAGATCAGGGACATCATTGCCAAAGGCTACACGACCTACGGGATGCAGACCTTTGACCAGTCGCTCCTCGATCTTTTGGGCAAGAAGCTCATCACCTACGACCAAGCACTCAAACAGAGCAGCAATCCCGATGACTTCGCGCTCAAGGTTGGAGGTGTCTATTCTACCAGCGATACCCGGTGGGAAGGCTTTGATACACCCGGCGAAGGCAACCATACAGATGTACATTGGAGCGGTGAACAAGAGATCGAGAGGTTCGGCAAGTGAAAACACTCAGCGGTAGTGAGATACGTAACGAGTTCCTAGCGTTTTTCAAAGAGAAAGACCACACTATTGTTCGCTCTTCTTCCCTTATTCCGAGCGATGACCCTTCTGTACTCCTTACCACGGCTGGGATGCAGCAATTCAAGCCCTACTTTCTCGGGGAACGAAAACCACCACATCCCCGCCTCACCAGTGTTCAGAAATGTTTTCGTACATCAGATATTGACGAGGTAGGAGACCCTACCCACACAACTTTCTTCGAGATGCTCGGCAATTTTTCAATAGGCGATTATTTCAAAGCAGAGGCCATTGCCTTTGCGTGGGAACTATTGACCGAGCGATGGAAGATACCCACGGAGCGGCTTTGGGTCTCTGTCTTCAGCGGCGAGGGTGCTATCCCTGCTGATGAGGAAGCACACGAGCTATGGGCCTCCAGGGGTGTCGATCCCAGAAAGATTCGACGCTTCGGAACAAAAGATAATTTTTGGGGGCCGCCTGGCCCCACTGGGCCGTGTGGTCCGTGCTCTGAAATACACTTCGATCTCACAGGAATTCCCTGCACTCGTGGCGACGCGTGCGGACCTAATTGCTCTTGCAACAGGTTCTTTGAGATCTGGAACCTGGTCTTTATGCAATACAACAAGCTTGCTGAGGATGAGTTTGTTCCGCTGCCTGGAAAGAACATTGATACGGGTATGGGACTCGAACGGATCGCCATGATCCTTCAGGGAAAGAACGATATCTTTGCTACTGACCTGTTCTTACCCTTATTCACAGAGATCGAGCGAGTGCTCAGGTTGGATCCACGACCAAAGGAAGACCCAGAAACCTTACGATCCATGAGGATCCTGGCAGATCACGTACGCGGGGCAACCTTTCTCGTTTCAGATGGGGTACTCCCCTCGAATGAAGGGAGAGGATATGTGCTGCGGCGTATTGTCAGGAGAGCCCTTGTCCATGCCCGAAAATTGGGGCATACCGAGCCGTTTCTCCAGGACCTGGTGCCAACAGTGATTTCCATGTTCAAGAACACATATCCTACCCTCGAAGAGAACTACACCTACATCCTTAAGGTGCTGGGAAGCGAAGAAGAACGTTTTCTTGCTACCTTGGATAAAGGGCTTCGCATAGTTCACGAGGAAATCGAAGCGCTTCGTAACGCCGGGTCACAGACCTTGCCGGGCGCGCTCGCGTTCAAGTTATACGATACGTTCGGATTCCCATTGGAACTCACGTCCGATATCGCACAGGATAACGGCTTTAGGGTCGATATAGAAGAGTTTGAGGAATGCATGGCTGCTCAGCGGATCAAGGCGCGGTCTTCATGGAAGGGTAGCCTAGATACCGTTTGGTCAGCGCAGGCAGCAGGTGAAGGCCAGCATACGGAATTTCTCGGCTATGACACCCTCGAGCTTACCTCTATGGTCACCCTTATCCTTGTGAATGGCTCCAGAACAGGCATTGCACGAGCAGGACAGGCCGCTGATCTGATCGTATCTCAGACATCCTTTTATCCGGAAAGTGGCGGTCAGGTGGGTGACCAAGGGATCATTGAGGGACAGCACGGATCCTTCCGTGTCACTGATACGAAGTATGCATTTGGCGAAACGATTGTCCATCGGGGCACTGTGCTCAAAGGCGTGATCAGAGAAGGTGAAGAAGTGGTGCTTCGCGTAGATGAACACAAAAGAAGCGCAACTGCCAGAAATCACAGCTGCACGCACCTGCTCCACTATGCGCTCAGAGAACGCCTTGGCGACCATGTCAAACAATCTGGATCTTTGGTTGCCCCAGATCGTTTCAGATTCGATTTCACTCACTTCCAGGCATTGCGAGATGAGGAGCTGTATGATGTGGAGTGGTTGGTAAACGAGAAGATCCGAGAAAACCATCCTGTTCGAACAGCCCAGATGTCGTATCAGCAGGCAAGGGAGCAAAAAGCAATCGCGCTCTTCGGTGAAAAATATGGTGATACGGTCAGGGTAGTGGAGATGGACGACTTTAGCAGGGAGTTGTGCGGTGGGACGCATGTACGAAGGACAGGAGATATCGGATTGTTCAAGATCGTCCACGAATCAAGTGTAGGGGCTGGCCTGCGTCGGATAGAGGCTGTAACTGGCGAAGCCGCGATTCGATACATTCAGGCGATGGAAAAAGAACTACGAAAGGCATCGTCGCTCCTGCAGGCAAGATCTGACGGATTGGTCTCAGGTATCGAGCGTCTGCTAGAAAGACAGAAGCTGCTCGAAAAACAATGCCAGGTGCGCCAGAAAGAACACTTGACGGAAACCGTAACTCGTCTGGTTGCCACCACCAAGAAGGTAGGAAGGTTCTCGGTTGTCACTGCCCAGGTAGATGAAGACATCCCTATGTTGAGAACGCTCTCTGACCTGGTACGCAACCGTCTGCGTTCTGGGATCGTGCTGTTGGGCTCCCGTGCGAACGACAAGGCCATCCTCTTGCTCGCCGTCACCAAGGACGTAAGCACTACGATCAAGGCAGGCGACCTCATCAAAGAATTGGCAAAGGAGATCGGCGGCTCAGGTGGAGGCAAGGCCGATATGGCTCAGGCAGGAGGCCCTCTAGTAGAGAAACTTCCTCATGCGCTTGCCCGGCTGGAACGACTCCTCGAGCACTTCCAGAGCTCACTACCTTCTTCTCCGTCCTGATGTTCACTACTCGTATCCTACCCAGCCAAAGACCCTCTCCTTGAGACGAAAGTACCGAGAGATGATGGCAAATCTTCCATGGCGTATATCCTTGAGAAATGCCTCGGCCTTTGCACTATACTCACTGTCTGGAAATTCTTTTATGAGGGTCTCGAATGCGTCGCGTGCGTGTTCATTATCCTGCATAAAAAAATAGCTCTTACCAAGGCAGTAGAGGACCTTGTCCCTAAATACAACTTCAGGATAGGTCTGCAGGATCCTTTCCAATCTGGCAATGGCTGGCCGGTACTGAGCAGCCCGATAGTAAAACCTTGCCACATAGTAGTCATGCCGTGCCAGCCGATCCCTGACCTGCATGAGAATTGGATCACCTTTGCGTCTGTACTCACTATCTGGGAAACGAGTCTGTAGCTTGAGAAACTCCCTCTGTGCATTCTCTAACGAGGTGATATCCCGGTCGATTGTGGAGGCTTGTTTGAAGTAGGATACCCCCTTCATCCATATCACGTACGGTAAGTACTCGTTGGTGGGATGGAGCTCCTCGAAGCTTTGGAGATGCACAAGGGCCTCCATAAACTTCTCGTCCAGGAAATAGCTTTCAGCAATCTTGAGTTCTGCGTCAAGCGCATACTTGCTGAAAGGATAGTTCTCCATAATTTTCTGAAAATACGGGATAGCGTCTTGGTAGTGTCGCGCTTGGAATTTTTCCATTCCCTTGCTGTAGTTCTCTTCAGCAGTTGGTTCAGGTTTTGGCTTGAACCACGAACACCCGGAGATGGCACACACCAGGAACGTGAGCGTCGTCGCAGTGATCCCAAAAGCCGTTCTATCAAACTTCATGCAGGCCTCCCTGTAAAATAATCGAGTGGCAGATCTCTTTCTATCCTTCGTTGAGGATGGATATCAGCCACACGTAGCTCTGTAACTGTCTGTACGAATTGAAACAGGATCCTAAAGGTCGCCCCCCAGAGAATCTCTTCGCCGTCCTCGTCCTTGATAACCAGACAGGGTAACTCCCACCTGTCCATGCCAAGCTTTGCTGTCAATTCAGGTGGGATCTTCTGACTATAAATGGCATAGTTATCAGGATCCAAAAATGCCTGTATCGGCACCCGTACAATACGATCTACCTCCCGACTGAGCTTGGGTTTCCAGGGCCGCACCACCCTTCCCACCAATGGAAAGATGTAACGCGGGAAATTCTGCAGTTGCTGGATCGGCAGTGCGCCAAGGAACTCCACGTACCACGGCCTAAGCCGCGTCTCTTCCCAACACTCACGCAATGCAGCTGCCCAAAGAAGGGCAACGACAGTTCGTTGTCGGTGATCGACTCTTATGAGACGGCGAGCAGATGGCAGGAACGGCAAGGGAAGGATATGCTGCCGTGCGATGAAATAGCCTGCAATGGCATCCCGTGTACGACGTATCCCTCCGCCGGGACAGCATAGATCACCAGGCTGGGGAACATACATAGAACGCTTCGTGAGTATAATTACGTACTCGCCGTGCCGTGGATCGAACTCGATAGGAACGAGTACGCCTGAGGCTGCATATTCTTTCTGTTGTCCTTTCGAGTTTCTGATCGATGCCAGCGTGCCTGCAATATCGACCTCGAGGGTACTGAGGCGATCTGCAACAAAACGGTAAAACCCTGTACTGTGCTTGTTCCATGCAAAGGTATTCATTCGTCGCACCTACCACCACAACCAGTCTTTTTCGGTCATTGTAGCTACTAATCCGTGCAAAGTGAATTTGCTTAGAACAGAACCCTCAACCGCAAGGCAGCAACCTAGGATCCAACCGTCGCAGCTTGTGGTATCTTCTTGACAGCCCATTATCAGCAGGTGAGATAATGCAGGACAACGCACAGCGCACACATAGTACAACGTCTGCAATAAAAAAGGATCTGCCCAATGTGCCTCACAACCCTTCGACGTACGCTGCCCGCCTCCCATATCCTTTTTCTTGGTACGTTACTCATCTGTGTGATCATCTCTGTAAAACCGCAAGCCACCCAAGCACAAGAAGGAAACTCTGCTGAGACTCACTACCTGGCCGGGGCAGCCAAAGCAGATATCACCCCACACGTTGCAACATTTGAGGACCTCAATGGAAACGGCAGCTTCGACAAAGGGAATCCTGCAGAACCGTTCGGTTTTGGCGACAAAATCACCTCCTTTGTAGAGGGACCAATCTATATAGGTAACGGCCAGGGTCCTGCCCTCTATCTTTATGACCCACTCTCTGCAAGGGCAGTTGTCGTTGGTGATCCATCGACTGGCACAAAAGTAGCGCTTGTTTCAATCGATCTGTACCTGCTGATGTATTCAGATGTAGTAGCCATTCGATCGATGATCGACCCCACCCTGGGAATCGACCATGTCTTCATTATGGCAACTCATACACATGCAGGGCCTGATACCCTCGGCGTAAGTGCACTTGCAGACCTGTCCTCTCGCGACGTAGTCCGCATCCTGTGCACAGGCACGGCTCCGTCAGGCATCAATGCAACCTGGTTCAAGGAGATGAGGAGAACAGTTGTCCGCTGTATTGAGGATGCGGCAAGGGGTATGAAGCCGGCACGAATCAGTATTGCAGCTACGCACTTTGGCTTTGGTGTACGTGACGAAAGGGAGCCGCTCATCTTAGATCGTCAGATGGTCATTCTGGCATTGGACGATCTGCAGGGGTACCCCATTGCAACGATTGTTCAATGGGCGTGTCACCCCGAATCAGTACTTCTTCTTGGAGATCCAAGGGCCGAGGCAAGGGACCGGATCGTCCTGACTCCTCAGGCTAAGGAGGCATGGGGCAGGACGATTTCTGCGGATTTTCCAGGGCATCTGTGTGCCCGTCTGGAACTTGAGCGGGGTGGCATAGGAGTATACTTCAATGGCGCTATAGGCGGAATGATCACCAACCTTCATTCCTATATATGGGACCCAGACCAGCATCCTGGCTACCCTGCCGACATGGATCCATCCTTGATCCCTCCGGAGATTCGCATCCCGAACGATTACCGTTTTGCACCCCTGCAGGGACGTGAAGCTGCTCGACATGCAGTGGCAGCACTCGCACGAGACGGAGAAAAAATCGACAGGGTAAAGATACGAGTTCAGAGGAAGGAATGTCTTATCCCACTTGAGAATCAGTTGTACCGATTCATGGCAGCCCTTGGAATCGTGGGATACGAACAAAGAAAGCTCTACACTGCTTCAGGCCTCGAAGACCATCGACGCTCTTGGTGGCTCAGTGGCTGTTTCTTGCCGACAATGGGATTTCCCAAGGGCAAGCATTTGCGAACCGAGGTAGGATATATCGAGATAGGAGATATGCTTCAGATTGCGCTTGTGCCGGCAGAGCTGCTTCCTGAATTGAGCATAGGGCTGCCACCTGACTTTATCTCTAATCCTGCGCGGTATTTTCCAAAAGAGGCTCGATATCACAAGACCGGGAAGGAGTATCGGCTTTCATATACGCCACTAAAGGAGCAGATGCAGGCTCGTTACAAGATGGTCTTGTGTCTTGCCAATGACAATCTTGGGTACGTCATCCCAAAGAGCGATTTCATCCCCCCACATGACCTCTGGATACCGCCATTCACCTGGTGGTGGTATTGTGCTGATTCAGAGACCAATCCCCACTACGAAGAGAGTGCCACAGCCAGTTCCCACCTCGAAGAGGCAATAATGGGGACCTTGACTGATCTTATTGCCTCTGCACGGTAACTAGCCTCAGAGGGTATTTGCCACCACGAGCCTTTGGATCTCCTGGGTGCCCTCGTAGATCTGTGTAATTTTTGCGTCACGCATCATGCGCTCGAGCGGATACTCCCTGCTGTAGCCATAGCCACCGAGGATCTGTACCGCTTCTACTGTCACTTTCATTGCAACGTCACCGCAAAAGGTCTTAGATGCCGAGGATAGGCGTATCTGCTCAGGTTGAAGCCTGCTCATGTCCTTGGGAAGCTCTTGAAGTACCGCAGCACACTTGTACAGTAGCTGTCGGGCTGCCTCAATTTCTATGAACATATCCGCGAGCTTAAATGAGATACCTTGAAACGAAATGATCGGATTTCCAAACGCGATCCTCTCCTTTGCGTAAGCGAGCGCATATTCAGCAGCACCGGTAGCTATACCGAGTGCTTGGGCTGCAATGCCTGGCCTGCTAAAATCAAGGGTCTTCATCATAATGGCAAATCCCTGACCCTCGTCTCCAAGGAGGTTTTCCACAGGCACCTCGCAATCCTCGAAGATCAATTCCACGGTATCAGAAGACCGGATACCCATCTTGTCCTCTTTTTTACCGACGCGGAACCCGGGAAACTGCTTCTCTACGATAAATACACTACCGCGCTTATGGTATTTGGGCTCATCAGGATTGGTGATCGCATAGACGGTAAGGGTCTCTGCCACACCTCCGTTGGTTATAAACAGCTTGTGTCCGTTGATGATGTATTTATCACCTTTACGCACAGCTCTGCACTTGAGACGGGCCACATCTGACCCACCACCTGCTTCAGTCAGGCCGAAGGCAGCAAGTTTTTCACCAGTTGCAAGTGGAGGAAGATATTTTGCCTTCTGCTCCTTATTGGCTGCGAGCAGTATAGGCAAGGTCCCCAATTCTTGAACCGCAGGAATCAACCCAACCGAGGCATCGACCTTTGAAAGCTCCTCGATAACGAGGATGAGCGAAAGCATGCCTGCACCACCGCCCTGATACTCCTCAGGAAAGTCGATCCCGAGTAACCCCTGCTCGCTCAGGAGCTTGACCATCTCCCAACTGAATTCACCCTTTCTATCCCTCTCTTCAGCACCGGGTTCAATCTGGCTCTTTGCCAATCGTCGTACCGTATCTCTCAACATAACTTGTTCTTCGGTCAACTCGTACTGAGCCATGCAGCCTCTCCTTTTCATCTCGCGTTAATGAAAACAGCTCCCGCCTGCGCTGTAACTTTTTGGCTCTCACTCTGAAGCTAAGCTGTATCACATCGGCCCTGAGGGGTCAATTGCCATCAGCCCAGTGTGTATACGAGATTGTATAAAAGGGAATTCAACTAGGTAAGGAACATTGGCCTGTCACTCAACTTACTTTTTAACGTATTGATCCGAAGCCATATTAGGGTTGAAGACTCCCTAAGACGCTCTTGACAGAGGGCTCCTCGGCCGTTCAGACTGGAAAAAAGGTAATTGATCTTTTCCGATGAGTCGAATCTTATCTTTCTGGAGGTGTGGTAATGAACCCGCTACAAAGAATCATGGGTACGATGTGCGACAACTGTCCAATATGCACCTATGCACGAAACCATCCTGAGACCCTCATGGGGAAGATCTGGGAGTGGCACGGCAAATGGTGCCCCTTTTGGAAGGCCCAAAAAGAACTGGAAAAGGAACGCTCGCAACAAAAATAAAAAGGCATCTGTGATCCAAGGGCAGCACCTCTCCGGCAGCTAGCCCCTGGCTGTGACTACCGTCCGTCATTGAGCCTTACACATCACATCCCCGGTACGTACATGGCGAGGAGCCGTGCTAGATCGCTGAGGTCCTTGTATCGGGCTAGTGTGGCTCTCACATATCCCAGCGTCCTTGGAATGTATACCAAGTAGCCTCTCCTTCCTCGGCAGCACGCCTGGTACGCAAATGTGCCCACAGCTTTTAGGTTTCTCTGAATCGAAGTACGGTCAAAGGCCACGAAAAATTCCGCCTCTTCCTTGGGAACCAGACCTTCCCTTGCAGACGAGGTACGGTAGTAGCTAAGGAGTTCTGTTACAGCATGCCGGGGAAGTGCAATGTAAGAGTCCCGTAAAAGGGACACAAGGTCGTAGTATATGGTCCCCATACGAGCGTCCTGAAAGTCAAGGAGCCTTATTCGGCCATCCTTTACCATGAGATTTCGTGAGTGGTAGTCACGATGGACAAAGACTTGTGCCTCGGCAGCAATATCTTTACACAGGGACATGAAGTTGGCATAAAACGCATCCTTGTCCGTTACAGGCATCTTTTTGTGCCATAGCCCACAGACAGCGTGTTCCAAGAAAAACATGAGCTCGCTACACAACGTCTCTGGGGTAAAGGCCCTTCGCGCAGCATAGCAGCCGGCTTGCTCTACTGCCTTGAGCGGTTCCTGCATCCTACTCAAAAGGTCAATAGCTTCCCTATAAAAGCGTCGTTTGAGATGCCAGGGCGCCTTCCGCAACAGCCGTTGGAGCGTATCAGATCCAAGGTCTTCCAGTAAAAGCAAACCTTCTGAAGGATCATAGTAATGTAGTTCAGGAACAGGTAACCCCTTGTTGCCAAGATACCGGCCGATATTGACAAACGGCAACTCTTCCATGCCGTCTTGGGGTTGCCATGGCCTTTCGAGTACCATCACAACATACGTACCCTGTGGCCGCACTGCAGAAGGTCTCGTAAAGACTCGAAGGTAGCGCCGGTCAGAGGCATCGCCCCTGAGCGGGACTATCTGTTCGATCACCTCACCACTGTCAAGGGCTGCCGCAAGGAATGCTCGTATCCTTTCCTCTTGCTGATCAACAGCCCGAGTACAACGCCGAGTCATCGATCGACTGGGATCACAATGAGTACGTACGCACCTATGCATCCGATCCCTACGTTCCCTAATCCAATACACTACGAGGACCGTTGCGTCGGTACCAACAGTACCTGCGCTACCTACCGCCAGCTATTGACTTTTGAAAAATATAGGCGATGTTATAAAAAGGCAAGTTTCTCTTCTCTACGTACCGACGGAAGGTAAAAGGAACACCGGAATGACCACTAAAGGTAAGCGTAAAAAGCAGACACCCCACGTCACCAAGACCTATCGGGAAATCAACGAGAAAATCCTCAAAAAGCAGGCCGTCGTGGTCACGGCCGAAGAAATGATCTCGATTGTAGAAGAAAAAGGTGCTGTTCGTGCAGCCAGAGATGTAGATGTCGTCACTACTGGGACCTTTGGTCCAATGTGTTCCTCCGGTGTTTTCATCAACTTTGGCCACAGCAACCCCCGCATCAAGGCACACCGAGTATGGCTCAACAATGTGCCTGCCTACGCGGGCATCGCTGCTGTTGATGTGTATCTGGGAGCAACCGAGGTGGCTGAGGAGGATCCGCTCAACAAGGTATTTCCTGGGAGTTTCAACTATGGCGGTGGCCACGTCATTCACGATCTCCTTGAAGGCAAGGATATAGAACTGCGTGCCGTGGGATATGGTACAGACTGCTATCCGAGAAAGGAACTCACCAAAAAAATCAACCTGAGGACCATAAAGGATGCCATTCTGTTCAATCCCAGGAACTGCTACCAAAACTATAACTGTGCTGTAAATCTCTCGGACCGGACTATCTACACGTACATGGGCATCTTACGACCCCATGGAGCGAATGTGAATTATTCGAGCGCAGGTCAACTCAGCCCATTGCTCAAGGATCCATATTTCAGGACGATAGGGGTGGGGACAAGGATTTTCCTTGGTGGTGGTACAGGCTTTGTTGTCTTCCACGGTACACAACACAATCCCAATCCCAAGCGAAACGCAAAAGGGGTGCCGGTCACCCCTGCTGGCAGTTTGGCGGTAGTAGGCGACCTCAAGAAGATGAGGCCAGAGTGGCTCGTTGGAGCAAGTTTTCAAGGGTATGGGTGTACATTGTATGTCGGCATAGGCATACCCATACCGATTCTCGACGAAGAAATGGCAGCGTTTACAGCGATAAAGGACGAGGAGATCGTTACCCAGATCGTGGACTATAGTCGTGACTATCCTTTTTGCTCATCACAGACATTGGGAGAGGTCACGTATGCCGAGCTAAGGTCAGGTCAAATACTGTTCCGCGGCAGGCGCATTCCTGCTGCCCCACTTTCCAGTTATCGAAAAGCGCGAGAGATTGCAGAACTGCTCAAAGAGTGGATACAGAAGGAGCGATTTCTCCTTGGCGAGCCTCAGTGGCGCATTCCGCCAGGCGCCAAGAAGGAGCCCAGATGACGTTTGTTGAAAGAACGTACCGGAATTTTTCCGCTACCGACCGTTTTTCACCGTATCGCGTATCTGTCAGGGAGACAGACCTCTACATCAAGACAGGCATCGATACACGCCAAAAGGCATTGGAATGTGTTCATAGGTATAGGGAACACATAGAGTCGTACATCCGTGCGCATCCTGAATTTTGCAGAAGCCTCACCCCCCTTGAATTCGATCCTACGGCACCTCCCATCGTCCAGGATATGCTGCGGAGCGCTCAGAAAGCAGGGGTGGGTCCGATGGCCGCCGTAGCAGGGGCGATTGCAGAATATGTCGGAAGAGATCTCAATGAAATTGTACCAGAGGTGATCGTTGAAAATGGAGGAGATGTGTTCATTGCAGTCAAGGAGCCGATCACTATCGGCCTTTTTGCCGGCACCTCACTGTGTACCAATCAAATAGGCATAAGGATGTGGCCCGAGGATACCCCATGTGGTTTTTGCACATCCTCAGCTACCGTGGGCCCATCGCTCAGTTTTGGAAACGCTGATGCTGTATCCATTTGGTCCCCATCTGCCTCACTGGCCGACGCAGTAGCCACAGCGATAGGCAACCTTGTTGTCACTACAGAGGATGTGGAATATGCCCTGGAAACTGCCTCGCATATAGATGGCGTAAAAGGCGTCCTTATTGTGATAGACGATCGAATAGGTGTGTGGGGACCGTTGGATCTTGTCCGTATCAAAGGATGTGAGATATGAAGAAACGACACGTTATCTCGAAAACAAAGGTGCTCAGATTCAGCAAGAGGACCTGGAGTCAGCCAATAGTGTGTAAGCTCGCTTCAGAATACGGCCTCACCTTCAACATCCTCAAGGCCTTTATCCTGCCGAAGCAAGAAGGTCGCATGGTCATCGAATTGATCGGCGAGGAGGAGAACTGCCAGCGAGGGCTTGACTATTTGAAACGATGTGGGGTCAAGGTAGAGTCCATTGAACAGGGCATTACACGTTCTGAATCCAACTGCATTCATTGCGGTGCATGCACGGGCCTTTGCCCTACAAAGGCACTATTCATGAAGCGACCGTCGATGGAGGTGAGTTTCGACCCCTTGCTTTGCATAGCATGTGGATGGTGTATCAAGGGATGCCCGACGCGAGCCATGGAGCTACGCATGAATGAGGTTGCATGAGCCACTCTCGCCTTTTAGTCCTCCGAGCCGTGAGCGGCCCGCCCCTCCACCCCCACCTACGTTATTGGGCTAAGGTGCTGTAGAAACATTCTGCCGATTGATCATGCCAAAAAGTGGTACTTCGATGACTTCTTCTAAAGGATCAAGCACCACAATGGTCACCTTCTCATTGATCCTTCCTTCCTTGCTGTCACCAGGATCGAAGGTGAGCTTTATTTCATATCGACTTCCCTGCTCGACTTCGACAACGTCTGCAGCAACCTGAGGACTCGATGGCACGACCTTCACCACCTTGAATTGCACATCCGCGTCTTTCGTCACATAGATGGTTTGGGTCGCCTTCTGACCAGATTTCACCATACCGAAACTTGCCAGTTGCGGTGTAACCTTTACATTGCCTTGGATGATGCCATAAAAAGGTACGAGTATTTTGGGTGCCTTCTTATTGTTGGTGACAACGCTGATTTGACCAGAGATCCTTCCAATCGGCACCTTATCGGTCGCCACGATCTCATAGACCACCTCGGCAGGTGTGTCTTTTTGCTTTTTTAACGCCACAGCAGGGCTGTCAGCGGTCACCTCTTCTACCTTAAGCCCTTTCCCCTCCTTGAGGTTGATGGTCAGAAGCGATGGCTGTGAAGGCTGACCTTTCCGTATCGTACCTAAATTGATGGCCTGTGGTGTAACAGTTACATCCGCAACGACCTTGCCACGTAAGGTTAACTTTATTGTGGGATTTTCAGGATCATTGTATTCAACGGTAACTACCTTCCGTACGTCACCTTGATACCCCTTACTTTGAAATGTGAACTTAATCTCTCCTACCCCGCCCGGGGGTACGTCCTTGGCACTCACCAAGGCGCCGGTGCAGCCTCAACTGCTCCTCACTTTATTTATCACCAACGTCCCTTTACCTACATTTTTGAAAAGGAACAGGTGCTCCACCTTTTCGCCCTGATCCAGGTCTCCAAAATCATACTCTGTCTGTTCGAACGAAATCTTTGGTGCATCAGCTGGAGGTACCGTAGCGCTAGGATTTGGTACAGGCGTAGGCTGTCCGGGTGTAGCAAATGCTTCTTGAAATTGTTTAGGAGCTGCCTGGGGCATGGCCTTCTCTTGCGATTTGCTCTTACAGCCACCGTAGCAACAGACAGCTGCAAACCAGGTGATACTCATGACGATAATGCTGACAGGGGCGTTTTTTGCCCGGATGTTCATAACACCTCCTCCTTATGATCTACGTGTACACATTGTGCAGCCTTGGAAGCCTTTGCCCTGCACTCCAATCGTGTCGTTGACACATTAAAACCTGTTGTTATCGTAGCATCGAACCAGACCTCAGACAATCTACCCCCTCATGGATGAGATGGAAATATAATAACTATCGTGATAGCGTACATAGTGGTATGATTTGATCAAGAAAACAATCCCTCGGCATGCTCTCAGTGAGCCATCAAACGACCATATGCTAATCTTAGGCATAGAAAGCTCATGTGACGACTGCTCAGCAGCCATCGTTAAAGATGGGAGAACCATTATCTCTCAGGTCGTGCATAGTCAGATTGGCACACATCGTGACTATGGCGGCGTGGTACCTGAGCTTGCCAGTCGCGAACATCTCGAGACAATCATACCAGTCATAGAAAAGGCCCTGTCCGACGCACACATTTCGCTCGACACGATCAATGGTATTGCAGTTACTAGAGGACCAGGACTGATGGGGTCGCTCCTGGTGGGGATCTCGGCTGCAAAAGCGCTTTCTCTGGCGCTTGCAGTCCCTTTTTGTGGGGTCAATCATCTTGAAGGTCACCTGGCGGCCATATTCCTCGAGCAAGACGTCCCTTCTTTCCCCTACATAGGGCTCGTTGTTTCTGGAGGCCATACAAGTCTTTACCAGGTCTCTGGCTGGAACAGGTACACATCCCTTGGGCACACACGCGACGATGCCGCAGGAGAGGCATTTGACAAGGCAGCAAAGCTCCTCGGCCTTGGATATCCAGGAGGTATCATCATCGACCATTTGGCCTCCACAGGAAACCCCCATGCCTTTCACTTTCCACGGGCACTGCCAATGAAAGAGACCCTGGACTTCAGCTTCAGTGGGATAAAAACAGCGCTTTATTATTTTCTTCGCAAACAGGAAGCCCATTTTGTACGTGAAAGGCTCAGTGATATCGCAGCCTCGTTCCAAGAAGCGATTGTCGACATACTCGTAACCAAGGTCGTGCAGGCAGTAGCCCAGACAGGGGTTGCCAGTGTCGTCGTTTCTGGTGGGGTGGCTGCCAATAGCAGATTGAGACATCGACTATATGAAGCATCTCGAGGCGACCCTCCATTTCGCGTGTACATCCCTTCACCCGTACTCTGCACTGACAACGCCGCTATGATTGCAGCAGCTGGCTACTACTACCTTTCCAACGGCATGTCTTCGTCGCTCGATCTTGATGCAGATGCAGATCTTTTGCTCTAACGGGGGAACCATCTCTCCTGTGTGGAGAAGGCGCACATGCTTATGAGGCAGAGACCTCCTAGAGCGTATCCGAATAACGCCGGGCAGACCGACCATCGGCAGGAGACATTAAAAACACAAGTAAGGGCCTATGGAAGACCCCTGAAAAAGTCCTTGGGTCAGGTGTTTCTCATTGAAAAATCGATTCGAGAAAAGATATGCGAGATCGCCAAGCTCGATCCATGCGATGTAGTAGTAGAGATCGGTCCAGGAACCGGATCGTTGACGGCCTCACTGGCAAAGCAGGCACACAGACTATTTGCCCTTGAAATCGACAAGGAATTGATCGGATACCTCAAGACCGCAGTGTCTGCCTACCCAAATGTCTACCTCATATGCATCGATGCACTTCGTTTCGACTTTCATAAACTGGGAAAGATGGCAGGGAGAAAACTCAAGGTTATCGGGAACGTGCCATACTCGATTTCTACGCCGCTCATCTTCCACATGATCGAGTCCAGGGCTGTCCTTGAATGCGTTGTCATTATGCTGCAGAAAGAGCTCGCGCAACGACTGATAGCTCAGCCTGGCACCAAAGACTATGGCGTACTCACCATCATGACGCAGGCCTACATGGATGTTGCACTGGCCAGGTACGTCCCTCGGGAGTGCTTCCATCCAAAACCACGCGTGGACTCAGCCCTGGTACGACTAACCCCTAAAGTAGCGCCTCTCGTCCCTTTACCGCTCCACAAGACGTTCTCTTCACTGGTGACGTCAGCATTCCAAGCACGAAGAAAGACACTTTTTAATGCAGTGCGTACGAGCAAACTGATTTCAGTCCCAGGCCACCGCATCCATTCCATACTCACGGAACTTGCCATCGATCCGATGCGACGTGCGGAAACCATTTCAATAGAAGAGTTTGTCCTCATTGCTCAACGACTACAGGAAGACTACCCATGAGGGCATAGACAACACACCAGCTTTTGTTCCATAATCTCATCCTAATCTTTCTAAATAGGACGGCGAACACCTGGTAGAACCGCTGAGCGTGCTCATCGCAGATGCCTACGCGACAGCGTGAAGCAACGGCCCTTTGAGACCACGAACTGAGCGAGCCAGCGGGAACTTCTATTCAGTGACTAAGGGCGTGGACCTCAAGTGTCTGACGGAGGACAACGTATGGGATCTCCCCGCTACATTGTGGTAGAGGGCCCGATTGGTGTTGGTAAGACAAGCCTGGCACGACTATTAGCGGACACATTTCAAGCCAGAACGGTCCTTGAGAAGATCGATGAAAACCCTTTTCTGAGCAAGTTCTATCAGGAACCGAAGAAATATGCATTTCAGACCCAACTGTTTTTTCTCCTGACACGGTACCAACAGCAGCAAGAGATACTACAAGGTGACTTGTTCATGCAAAATCTCGTTGCTGACTACCTATTTGCCAAGGATAAGATTTTTGCCTACATCAATCTCGGTGGTGAGGAACTCTCCCTTTACGAATGGATTTACCAGCTCCTTGACCAAAGGGTGGCCAAGCCAGACCTAGTCATTTATCTTCAGGCCCCGGTACACGTATTGCAGAAGAGGATCAAACGACGTGCCCTATGGTACGAGAAGAACATTGACCCTACCTACCTCGAAGAGGTATCCCGGGCATACAATGACTTTTTCTTCAACTACACAGATACACCGTTGCTCGTGGTCAATACCACGGACATAGATTTTGTAAAAAGGGAAAAGGACCTCAAGAATCTGATCCGTGAGATCCAGAGTACAGAGAAGGGTACCCGTTTCTTAAGGATCGCTTCGGATGTCGATCCTTTACTGTAGGGAAAGCGTATCCGCACGCATAAGTGCCGAAACTGGCAGGGAGCTTAGCCTCGGACCTGTTCAGAACGTAGGAGAGGCCAGTTGGAGATAAATAGTCCTTGACCAGACGTACCTGTTACCCTAGAATGAAATCATATAACCCGTAGAATTTTATAATAGATTTTTGCCGCGATGAAAAAAGTAATGCTCGTAGGTCCTTTCCCCCCTTCAGTGGGAGGTGTAACGACCTCCTTGCACAACATCTTGTCCTCAGACCTCAAAGAGCGTTATCAGTTTCTCTGCTTTTCCAACAGTAGACCGCCGAAGCAACACGGCATCGGTTCACACGGATACCGCGACTTTTTCCAAGGCGGATTACGCCGCATGTGCATCGGTATCGCAGTCACCCTCCACCATCTTTTCCTCTTCCCTGTACGGGTCCTCAGAGAATCCCCGGATATAATCCAGATCCACACATCTGACTACTTTGTGTTTTGGGAAAACAGCTTCTACATATTGGCCGGGAAATTGTGCGGGAAAAAAATCATCCTCAGGATGGGAGGGGTGTTCGACAAATTTTACCGGAACAGTAACGTACTATTTAGGTTTCTTATTCGGCGTATCCTTTCCTGGCCTGACATCATTATTGTTCAATCCGCATATTGGAAGCAATTCGTCAGTAACCTTACCGACCCTGGCAAGATACGAATCATAAACAACTTCCTCAATACAGATGAATTTGCCACTACCCCACACCCGCACAGGGAATCTTCAAGGATCCTTTTTATCTGCGGAAGCGAGGCCAAAAGAAAAGGCCTCGAGGTGGTTCTTGAGAGCATCAGGTATCTCTCACACGATGGCATTGGAAACTCAAAGTTCGTGTTTGTCGCAACCAACGACCATATCAAGAAAAAGGTCACGCTCTTCAATGTAAGCCCGTACGTCGAATTTCATGGGGTCCTTTCCAAGGAAGAAATGCGTGACATGTACCGGCGATCAGACATATTTCTGTTGCCTTCCTTTGGAGAAGGGTTTCCTAACTCCATGCTCGAGGCAATGGCATGTGGACTACCAGTCATTGCTACACGTGTAGGTGCGGTTCCTGAAGTGATCGAAGACGGTAAGAACGGGATCCTTATCGATCCAGGTGATCCCGGGGCCTTGACTAGGGCCTTAAAAAGGCTTCTCTACGACACTGAGCTACGTAAGGTACTTGGCGACAACAATGTAAAGAAGGTGAGGGAACGATACCACCTCCCCAAAGGCATTTACGAGTTGGAAACCATATACGAGGAAGTCCTTGGAGGATCCTGAAGGGAGAGGAGCATTGAATGGCTGCGATGTCACCCGAAGAACTTATCTCAAAGATTCGAGCTGGTCAAAGCCTCAAGAAGGCTGACTTGAGAAAGATAAAGCTTAAGGAACTCGATCTTGGCGCTGCAGACCTCGAAGGGGCTGATCTTGAAGGTGCTGTGTTACACAACGTCACCTTGAAAGGTGCCAACCTGAGACACGCACGACTGAAAAAGGCCAAGATCAAGAACACGCGTTTTCAGTCTGTAGACTGTACCGCCGCATCCTTTGAGGCAGCCAATATCAAACAGTCGGCATTCGATAAGGCACAGATGAACCAGGTGAACCTGTATCGTGCCTTTATCGCCAAGACCAGCCTAAACGATGTGGACCTGACAGGGGCGATCCTTACTGACGTTCAGGCAAGGGACATCGAGTTCACCGGATGCGCAATGGATGGCGCATCCCTGGAGCGCGCAGAGTTGGAAAAGGCCCGTTTCAAAGGATGTAGTCTCCAATCTGCCACACTCGGCGATGCCATTTTGACCGAGTCCACATGGAAGGGGGTGAACCTGCGACAAGCTCGCCTTCAGGGTGCAGATCTTGAAATGGCAGAGATGAACGAGGTGGATTGTACAGAAGCTAACCTCAGCAAGGCTAATCTCGCGCTTACAGTTCTTACCTCTGTGGGTTTGGACCAGGCTGACTTGACCAAGACATCGTTCGCTTATGCAGAGCTAACTGACGTACATATAGAAGGTGCTAAGCTCCTTAAAAGCAATTTCAGGGGCGCAAAAGGCCTTGACGATGCTACAAAAGAAACCATCAGGCAAGAGGGGGGCAAGGTAAGCAAACAGTACCTACGAAAGGCATGGCAGGCGTTAATGGCTAGAGGCCAGGCTCCAAAAACAGTAGCTACACAGGCAAACCAACAGGGACGTACGTACGGTTCCTCAGCCAGTGTATGGAAGGCGATCATAGCTGCCAGTGTGCTGCTGGGCATTCTGTTGTGCGGCTCGCTCTGGGTCGGCTATCGGGCAACAGAGCAGATAGGGCGAAAGGTGTATCACTCCTTAATGGACAAGATGCGATACAACAAAGGCCTTCCCATAGCCACATCGCAGCTCGAGCGTCTCGACAAAGATTCCTTTATCTATCTGGAGCGGGGGTTCATCAATATCCTCAAATGGGACGGCAAAGAGATGAGCCTCGTAAAACGGTACCGTATCGACTACGACGAATCAAAAGGTACTTACTTCCTAAACAATTCCATGGGCCCACAGCAATAATCCCCTCGTCTCTCGTGCGCAAGACGTACAATAAAAGCGCTCTTGGCTCTTAACTGATCTCTGTTGGCGAGATACGGGAAAGAAGGTCCTTGCCTTCGTGGCCCCAAGGGCG
>FWPV01004066.1_pt1 | contig 31790 bp, 24 predicted proteins | sample 2228371 | NCBI WGS metagenome assembly FWPV01 (sample SAMEA103939776, study PRJEB20133) | metagenome
AAATATATAGACCGGTGAAATTATTGCTGGAAATAATACTAATCTATCAAATACTTTATTTCCAGTTCTTAATTCATTAATGCTCGTAATTATAGGTAGGTCAAATATTGAGTTGGCGAAAGCACATATTGTAATAAGGTTACCAACTAAAACTGCCCCAAGCACCACAAAGGCATTGGCTCTGTCAAAAAAATCATCACCATTTCCATATCTTAATTTTAAAATGCAAAAAATGCCAATATAAAAGTTCATAAGTTTACCATTCTAACCATCCAGACACATCAGCAATTCCATAAATTAAAGATGCGCCAAATACTATTGGATTAGCTTCCAATGCAATAAAAGTAATATCCACTCCAACTTTTCCAACGTTTATCCACGCATTAACATTTGTAATGCCTTCAATTTGGTAATTCACAACACAAGACGTTGAACACGTATTGCACACTTCTGCTTTGTAAACCAAACGAGTATTTCCTAAGTGGTCGTTGATATGGTAATGCAGCTCACCACTCAAATCTGTATGCGCAAAGCTGCCAATATTTTGTCTTAAATCCATGCCTCCTAAAGAATTCGGGTCTAAGGTTTCTACCATTAACACTTCACCTGAACTAGTAATTAGACTGAATCAAGCACGTCGTTTGGAACCCCAACGGTATTTTTTAAAAATCGAGTCCCGTTCGCATCAGACTATTTCAATTCTGACCCGTTCACCGGTCCTAATGTGATTTATCGGGAGAAATCCAATGCTGCTGATTTTATACAATTGGAAATTAAATTCTCTTCACCTCCTCATCCCGTCATCTCTTCATCATAGAAGGCCTAACGCTTATCTGGATACCATCGACATTTTTATACTAACTACGACTTAGAACAGAACCTCCATGGTCTAATTATTTTCCTACATTTGACTTATGCTGAAGCGTCATTTAGAAGCTGGCCGATTGGAAGCCGGGTGCGATGAGGCAGGTCGGGGATGCCTGGCCGGTCCGGTGCACGCTGCGGCGGTAATTTTGCCTCCGGGCTACAAGAACAAGTGGCTCGACGACTCCAAAAAAATCAGCGAAAAAGACCGCTATGAACTCCGAGAGGAGATTGAAGCGAACGCCTTAGCCTGGGCCGTAGGCATTTGCTCACCGGAAGAAATAGACCAGCATAATATTCTGAATGCCTCCATTCTAGCGATGCACAAAGCGTTGGAACAGCTTGAGCAAAAACCGGAATTCATCTTGGTGGATGGCAATCGCTTCAAACCGTGGAGTGATGTGCCTTTCCAAACCGTGATAAAAGGCGATGCGACTTTTATGAGTATTGCGGCAGCTTCTATACTCGCTAAAACCTACCGCGATGATTTCATGGTGAATCTGGATGCCGAATACCCACAATACGATTGGAAGATTAACAAAGGCTATCCCACACCAAAGCATCGCTCAGTGCTCATAACACAAGGGCCTTCACCCTACCACCGCAAAAGCTTTAAGCTGAAAGAACTGCAACAACTTCAATTGAACTTCTAAGTATGAAACTGGCTCTGGTTTACAATCCCTGCGCAGGTGGCGGCAAAGCCATTGGTATCGCTAAAAAAGCCGCTGAATACCTTGAATCAAAAGGTCATGACTGTACCCCGTTCACCACGCCGGCAAGCAAAGAGGAGACGCAACCCGACTATAAACCCTATGATCGAATTCTACTGTTTGGCGGAGATGGAACCTTACATCGCTATCTAAACTATTGGGGATTACCGGAACTACCTCTTGCTCTGATCAGTGCAGGTAGCGGAAACGACTTCAGCAGGCTAACCACCCATGAAAAACATTGGGAAGAGCAACTGGATTTAGCGATTCGGGGAGAGCCCAAGCCTACCGATATCGGCACCTGCAATGGCGTGTATTTTGGCACCGGTGTAGGTATAGGCTTTGATGGAAAAGTGGCCGATATGCTGAGCCGCAATACCCGCTTCAAAGGCTTTGCTGCCTATATGCTGGCCGTTATCACACAAATATTCTTATACCGCGAAAAGGAGATTCGCTTGCACAGCGATGGCTTAGAAAAACACGGCGACAGCTTTATGCTTACGGTAGGCAATACCAGCGATTTTGGCGGAGGATTTAAAGTGACGCCTCATGCTCAGCCAGACGATGGCATCCTGGAAGTTTGTTCGATTAAACGTGTGAGCGTTTGGCAAAGACTCATCCACCTCGATGCCGTAACGAAAGGGAAACACCTACACCTCCGTTTCGTAGATCATTTCAACTGTAAGTCTTTGCAAGTGAGTTGCGATGAGCCGCTTATCTGCCACATGGATGGCGAGACCTATGCCTGGACAGACTTCGCGATAGAAGTACTTCCGGGAAGGCTTAGTTTGATTCGTCCTTAACTTTTTGCGACTTGCTCCATTTTCTCCAGAAGTAAACTGAGCCGCCTAAGATGAAAAGCGCGATAAACTGCGAATGGGTCAGCACACCTTCTATGATATACCCGCGGGCTTCATCGCCACGGTAAACCTCTGTAATGGTGCGTCCAACGCCATAAATCAAAGCGTAGAGTAAGATGAGTTGGCCGTGGAATCGTTTTCTCGGATAGAGGTACAGCATCACTAGAACAATACCCAAAATCATAACAGCATCCATGAGTTGGGTTGGGTACAGGGGAACATTTAAAGGCTCCGCATTACTCTCCGGATGTGTGAAGGTGATACCCAACGCGTTGTGGCATACTATGCCGTGGCAGCAACCCGACATAAAGCAACCCAATTTACCGAAGCCATGCACCAAAGCGCCGCTGATTGCTACGACGTCAAACATGGGCAAAACCGGGATTTTCTTCTTTCTAAAGCGCCAAATCAAAACTGGAATCGTAACCAAGAAAGAACCGTAAAATACGAATCCGGAGCCCATACCTTTGAACATGAGCGAAGGATTCTCTAGGTAGCGGCCCGGATCTTCCAAGTAGAAAAACAACTTGCCTCCTACAAAAACACCGATGAAGCACCAGAGAAAAATATCGGAGATTTGGTCAGCATCTAGGTTGAACTCCTTGCGTCGGTACCAAGTATGCCAGAAGGCAAAGAGTACCCCTATCAAAATCATGAAGCCATAGCTGTAGAGTGTGATGGTCTCAGGGAAAATGCCTCTGAGAAACTCAGGTGTATCGAACCGAACGAGGACCGGATGCATTAGCGCAAGTTTACGTGTAAGTCTTTGTATACCACAAAGTCGTTCTTCATAGCCGTAGTGCCCTCTCCTTTAAACGTGAGTACACCTTCAAAAGCCCGGCCGTTGGGCACTTCAATTTCGCAGGACCCTCCTTCTGTGCTGCGGTTACAGCGCCAGCGGGTATTGAACTTACCATCTTCCATTGTACCCACATAGAAATAGGCATTATTCATCTTTTGCGAGAATTTTACATCGTAGATATAATTACCTCGGCCGTCTTTTCCTTTGGCTTTGATTTCCATCTCAGGCAGCGCTATCGGTGTTCCGTCTGATCGGTATTCTTCCAGCTTACCTATTGGGTCTCCTTTAAAAAACTCTTGTTTGTATTTCAGCTTGCCACTTCCGTAATAGACCTTCTCCCAGCCGTTTTTATTCCCGTTGATGTAGTCTATTTCCTTGTAAATCTTGCCATTGGTATGGTACCAAAAGTATTTACCCTCTCTTTTGCCATCCAGGTATTCTTCCTTCATGCAAATGGAACCGTCTTCATAATAGCTGATGGCTGCCCCATGGCGAACACCGTCTTTGTAGGTAACCTCAGCTTTCTTCTGGCCGCTTTTGTATTTGGAAACCTTAACACCGGTATACATTTCTCGTTTACCGTCGTTTTCTGCCAACTCCTCGGCTTCCTTTTCGCTCTTTTCCTTCAGGATACCTTTTTCTCCGCGGGAGTCTTCTACAATTCCATCACAAGAGGCAAATCCAATACAGGTACTGAGCAAAAAAAGAGATAAGGTTCTGTTCATGGTTATTTGATTTTATGGATGAGGTCAGGCAATTTAGCCAGCGACGCCATTTCACGCAACATTTTTCGATTCTCTTTGGCCGGTGTGCCAAAATAAACTTTACCTCCCTCTAAGCTCTTCGAAACAGCTGACGCCGCCAAAACGACGGCGCCCTCGCCAATCACCACTTCCTTGTTCACACCTACCTTACCCCACAATATAACGCGGTCTTTTAAGGTGGTAACTCCGGCAATGCCCACTTGGGCCGCCAAGATGCATCGCTCCCCAATAATGGTATCGTGCCCAATATGCACTTGGTTATCAAGTTTGGTATGAGCCCCAATAAAGGTATCACCACTCACACCCCGATCTATCGAACTGGAAGCACCTACCTCCACCCAGTCGGCCAATACTGTGCGGCCGCAGCTGTGCATCTTTTGGAAATTACTGTAGTAGAAAGCATCGCCGCCAATGGTGGTATTGGCGTGGATAATCACGTTATCCCCTAAAATGGTGTGGTCGTATAGCACAACGTTTGGATAGAGAATGCAGTTTTTACCGATGCTCACGTGGTTTCCTATCACTACTCCCGGATGGATCATGGTTCCTTCGCCGATGCTGACGTCTTCCCCTTGGTGAAAGCCGGTATTTTTAGGCACGGGCGTCGGACGGAAATATTTAGAGATGAAGGTATAGTCGCGGAACGGATCGTCTGAGATAATAAGGGTCTTACCCGGCGGGCATTCTACTTCCTTATCAATAAGGATGGTCGTGGCGGCTGAGCTCAAAGCCTTCGCGTAGTATTTCTCTACGTTAACGAACGTGACATCGCCTTCTTCCACCATGTGGATCTCATTTAATCCGGTAACCGGGAAGTTGGCAGGGCCGATAAAACGCGCCTGCACCAAAGCAGACAGCTCCTCGAGTGAATAAGATCTTGGAAATTTCATACAGAATAGGGCTCAAATATCTTTAAAAAAGAGCGTGATGACGTATTTTTGGTGCCCAATCGAAAAAAATCATGGAGAGCACAGCCTTAAAAACCACCGCCCTAAGCGATCTACATATTTCCCTTGGAGCCAAGATGGTTCCTTTTGCCGGATACAATATGCCGGTGCAATATTCTAACCTGATTCAAGAACACAACCAAGTGCGCAACAGCGTGGGTGTTTTTGATGTTTCGCATATGGGCGAATTCTGGCTGGAAGGACCGGGTGCCTTGAGCTTGATCCAAAAACTAACCAGCAACGATGCCTCTAAACTTTACGATGGCAAAGTGCAGTACTCTTGTTTGCCAAATGACAAAGGCGGTATTGTAGACGACCTCTTAGTATACCGTTTTAGCGAAGAAAAATACATGTTGGTGGTGAATGCCTCCAATATCGATAAAGACTGGAACTGGATCAGCAGCCACAATACAGAGGGTGTAAAGATGACCAATGCCTCTGACGAGTATTCATTGCTCGCGGTGCAAGGGCCAAACGCCACGGCAGCCTTGCAGAAACTCACATCTGCCGATTTAGGCTCCATGGAATACTATACCTTCCAAGTAGGTTCAATAGCCGGCTTGAGCGATGTGATTATCTCTGCCACAGGCTATACCGGTGCTGGTGGATTTGAGTTGTACGTAAAAAATGCCGATGCCAAGAAGTTATGGGGTGCCGTATTTGAGGCCGGCGCTGAGTTCGGTATTATGCCGGTTGGCTTGGGTGCCCGCGATACCCTTCGCTTGGAAAAAGGATTCTGTTTGTATGGTAACGACATCAACGACGAAACGTCTCCAATTGAAGCCGGCTTAGGCTGGATTACCAAGTTTAGCAAAGACTTTACAATGGCTGAACACCACAAATCGCTCAAAGAAAACGGGGTGAGCAAAAAGCTGGTAGGCTTTGAAATGTTAGACCGCGGTATTCCAAGACAACATTATACCATCAAAAACGCAGACGGCGAAGTAATCGGTGAAGTAACGTCCGGAACACAGTCGCCAAGTTTGTCCAAAGCCATCGGCATGGGCTATGTTAAAACCCCATTTAGTAGCGCTGGAACAGAAATTTTTATCGAAATAAGAGACAAACAACTAAAAGCTGTCGTTACTAAAGTTCCTTTTTTATAATTTAGTACTATGAAAATTTTGAAAAGTATTTTACTGGTGTCTCTTTCACTAGTCGTTATAAGTGGATGCTCCAAGTTAAAAGAAAGTCCAGATCCTGTTGCTGATACCGGAAACAATCCCGGCGGTGGCGGCGGAGGTGGTGGAAACACCGGTGACCCGGCCATCTATATCGGGCTATGGAAAATGACGGGCAAAACCCTGGGAGGAGACGATGTATTTTCTCAGCAAGACACCATTCCGGAAGTTTCTTTGCAACCTGCAGGAACCGCCGTATGGAATTTTTATGTTGGTGGTAACCTCGCCCTCAGTGATCCAGATTCATACGTTTTAAACACCTCTTCAAATCCTCCTTTTCTTTCATTTACCGAGTATGGTATTCGTACCATCGTAAATAAAACAGGAAGTCAGATTGTATGGAGCAGGTCTGATCCGGCCTATGCGGGCTTGGAAGTAATTGAAACCTTCACAAAACAATAAAACGAATTATGGATTCCATAGGAGCCTCGCCATTTGGTGGGGCTTTTTTGTTTTATGGGCGAGCTCAATCCAGTGGGGAAGCTGTTGAATCATCACGTCCTTTTCGCTATCACTAAACCCATTTTGTTTGGTGCGTTGAACCAACCTGCTCAAGGATTCAACCAGTCCTTCATTATACCGGTAATGCCGGATAAACTCTGATTCGCTAAAGCCCCGGTACATGTGCTCAAAGGCCGTGGTGTCTTGTTTCCCGGCAGCTTTCAAAAAACCACAAAGTGTTGCCAGCTCAACCGCATTTAAATCGCGGTAAAAATGGTCTAGCGAATGGGGATACGCGTCGATTATCAGCCTGTCTAGGAGCATCTCAGCCAGAATATGACCCAGAAACCAGCTGCGTTGCATGAGGAACAAGCCAGTCCGTTTTTGGTCGGTTATCCAAGCATCAATTTTTGTTGATACCTGCGAGAAATAATCGCATTCATGAAACCACGCATCGGCCTCGTAATGGCATTCACATCCCGCTTGCAAACTTAGCCACTCCCTGTTATCGCTCTGCTGCAAGAGGCTCACTTTTCGTCGGCCACTGGCCCTCCTGGATAGATCGGGGAGAATAAGTCCTACATTAAAGAGGCTATCCTCATTGGCATACAAGAAATGATGTGCTAGGTAGTTCACGTGCGCGAAAAAAAACCCCGACGTTTCCATCGGGGTCATCGTGTTGATCAGCCTTGGGCCAATTTGGCCTTCAAGTTCTTATTGAGTTCTTCTAAAAAGTCTTCCGTGTTCAGGTATTGACCAGAGTTTACGCTGTTACCGTAAATACAAACGGCCAAATCTTTGGTCATTTTTCCAGACTCAACTGTTTCTATACATACCTGTTCTAGGCTTGTACAGAAATTAATCAGCTCTTGGTTATCGTCTAACTTGCCACGGAAAGCCAAACCGCGTGTCCAAGCAAAAATGGAAGCGATTGGGTTAGTTGACGTCGGTTTACCTTGCTGGTGCATGCGGTAATGTCGCGTAACCGTGCCGTGTGCCGCTTCGGCCTCCATCGTTTTACCGTCTGGTGTAACCAAAGTGGATGTCATCAAGCCTAGAGAGCCAAAGCCTTGGGCAACCGTATCAGACTGCACATCACCATCGTAGTTCTTGCAAGCCCAAACAAAGTTACCGTTCCACTTCAAGGCAGAAGCCACCATATCGTCGATTAAGCGATGTTCATAAACAATACCCATCGCATCCATCTTAGGCTTGTATTCTTGGTAAACCTCTTCAAAGATGTCTTTGAAACGGCCATCGTATTTCTTCAGGATGGTATTTTTGGTTGAAAGGTACAAAGGCCATCCTTTCATGATAGCCTGGTTGAAACAGGCATGCGCAAACCCACGGATGGATTCGTCGGTATTGTACATCGCTAAAGCCACACCATCACCCTTGAAGTTGTAAACCTCATGTTCGATTACGGTACCATCTTCACCTTCAAATTTGATGGTCAGTTTTCCTTTTCCTTTGGTTACAAAATCGCTAGCACGGTATTGATCTCCAAAAGCATGGCGGCCAATGCATATAGGCGCAGTCCAGTTTGGAACCAGCCTCGGGATGTTTTGCATCACAATAGGCTCGCGAAAAACGGTCCCGTCCAGAATATTACGAATGGTGCCGTTTGGCGACTTCCACATCTGCTTTAATCCGAACTCCTTCACGCGCGATTCATCCGGTGTGATGGTAGCGCACTTTATTCCTACATTGTATTTTTTTATCGCCTCAGCTGCATCAACCGTGATCTGGTCGTTTGTTTGATCACGCGACTCCATTCCGAGGTCGTAGTACTTGATATCAAGATCCAAGTAAGGTAGAATCAATTTGTCTTTGATGAATTTCCAGATGACGCGCGTCATCTCATCTCCGTCCAATTCAACAACGGGATTGTGTACTTTTATTTTAGTCATTGATTTAAATCGTCAAGCGACAAAGATAGAAAATAGCCTAAGCAAACGAAATGTCTAGTAGCGCCTCATCAGGTATTCCACCATGCGCTTATTAAACTTCCTCACCACGTCTTGCCGAGTAAGAAGTCCTAGCATATTGGATGTATAAAACGGGAAAGGCTCCGTGAGTTGCTTAAAGGTATTATCATATACAACCAATCCGAAACCTGAGCTGGCGCCAAAGGCTTCCGAATGCGGCGAGCCAAATTCTGCGATTATGACATCGGTGGAATCATTTAGCAGGGTATCGACCTTCACCTTGTTCTTGTTGAACAGATCATGGAAATTCTCTGATACAATGTCTTCGCTGAGGGTATCGTAGAAGAATAAGACCGGACAGGCTGTAAACTCGTAGCGAAAAGCCTCCATGGTTATTTCATTTTCTGCAGCCACATCGGCTTCCATGGCTTTGGCGTCTTCCTCGTAACCTGATGCCCGGTACCTTTGAACCTTCTTGTGTTCCGTTTTCAAGCGCACCAGCAATACCAAATTACGCTTGCGGTAGACATCAATGCTTTCCTCTTTGGCCAGCTCGTGGGCCGACTCTTTGCGGTTCGGTTTGGTGATTTCATACCCCAGTCCGAAATTCAACATAGTAAAACGGCCGCTGTTGTAAAACTTATTCTGACTGGAGGTTACAGAGTAGGTATAGGAGCCTTTCACCATGATGCGGCTATTCAACTTGATGGAGCCTCCAACGTGCAGGCCCAGATCTATTCTTCCGGCTTTACTAGGGTCGGGAATGATGCGGGTTTGTAAATTATTTTCAACCTTGCTAACGTCTTTAAACAAGAGCAAGGAAGGTGTTACCCCGGCATAAAAATTCCACGTTCGCTCCTCTCTGCCCGGGTAAAAAAAGAATGAAAGGGGAATGTCGAGGTAATACTCCCTCACCCGCTGGGTAAAAAGCTCAAAGGTGTCGGTGGCGGTTCTAGCGTACGCCATCTGATTGAGCTCCAGTCCAACACCCACAGAATACCGCGGTTTGATGTGTTTAATACCTTGAATGAACAAACCGGGCGCCATGCCTCTTGAATAGATATCGCTAAAAGCTCTGTTTTCGAGCGAAGTAAAATTGAGATTTAAGCCGGCATTGAGGTCGAATCGTGCCAATGCGGCGCCGGAGTGCTGCGCATGAGCCTCAGAACTTAACAGCCCAAAAACCAAGAGCATCCCTAAACTAAAAACCTGTATTATTTTATGCACGCTTAGGCAAATATCCATATATTTTCATGTGAGCTGCTTATTTTAGCTGAAATTTTCCGCTATGTCATTTATCAACCGTATCCTCGTTCCAACCGATTTTTCTCCTGCTGCCGATAACGCGCTTCGTTACGCCTGTTTGCTTGCAGAGTTGACCCAGGCAGAAATCAAAGTGCTGCATGTATTCAATGTGCCGGTAGTTGACCCGTATATGCCGGGCGACACCATGGAGGCCATGATGCAAGAAATAAAAAAAGCAGCGGAAGAAAACATGGACCGCACACTGAAAGCTCAGACCTATGCTAAGATTTCCGGCGAATGTCTGTTGGGTTTTGTTACCGATGACATAGCCCAATATGCTAACGACCAGGGTGCAGACCTCATCGTGATGGGCACTACCGGTGCCAGCGGTGTAAAAGAAGTGCTGTTTGGTAGCAACGCATCCGGCGTGATGAGCAAGGCACACATCAAAGTGCTCTCTGTTCCGGCCGAGTATACTACACAGGCTAAGCCTAGCAAAATCGTTTACGCCTCCGACTTCACAGGCAATGAAGAGATGCGCGTGCTCACCTTTGCTGATTTAGCGAAGGCATGGGGCACAGAGCTGGAAGTGCTTCATGTGAAAAGCGACGAGCCGGTATTTAGCAGTGAGCCTGCTTCAGTGTTGATAGAAAAAATCAAAACGAAAATTGGCCATGCTGAAATCCGCTTTGAAGAGATTAGCAGCAACGATGTGACGGCTGCCATTGAAACCTATGTGCAAACTACCGGTGCAAGCCTTTTAGGAATGGCAATGCACAAAAGGAATTTGTTTGAGCGCCTGTTTAGCAAAAGCAAAACAAAAGAGATTGCACACCACGCCAGAATACCTTTGATTACCTTGCAGAAAGACTGAACCCTTTCTTCAAGCCATAAACTAATCCAATCCGCCTATGGTACTTTTTGAAGTAAAAGGTACTCAACTCAAATCGCATTCTCCCAAGCACTTGCAGTGTCCGCATTGCAACAGCAAAGGCAGTATACAGCTTATTTGCTATGTGCGCCATGTGCGCGTGGCCAAGCTGCCTCTTTTTCCCTTGCGAAAAGAAGTACTAAACCAATGCACCGTGTGCGGCAAACGTGTCAGCCAGCGGCAATTGCCGGAAATTCAGACGGAGGAGGAGCTTCTGAAATACCAGACCAAAGTGCCTCTTAAATTTCTAAGTGGCCTCCTGCTTATTCTGCTAGCTGCCGGAGCCTCTTTTGTGGTATTTAGCGAAAAGAAGAATCCATCGCTTCACTACATCGCTTTCCCACGGCAAGGCGATCTTTACCAAGTCAAAACGGATGACCGGATGTATACCTTGTGGCTTGTGGATAGTGTGTTGAGCGATTCCGTTTACCTGCGCAGAAACCTGTTCATTGTAAACACCCTGAACTATGCGCCCCGCATTGCGCACGACAGCAATTTCAATACCCTTCCCTTCGCTAGCACAACAAACGATTTGATGCGTATGAAGAAGAAAGGCAAAATTGTAAAAGTGCAACGCGACTCCAACTGAGCGGAATTCAAACTTACCGGGGCCATTGCGTGAATGCATTTCATTTCTCCGTCTCCTGCTCACATGAAATACCGCTCGAAATGCGGCGACCGCCCCGCAGCAAACTGAAAACCGCAGTCTTTAGGGATGATGTAGCATACATTCCACTAAAAACTACGGTTGGTTTAATTCTTTGGCGAACTAGGTAACTGCGTTAGTCTTGTTTCAATACTTTCGTCCAAGAGCTCTTTTCATTAGCCTCTACCCGAATAAAGTAGATCCCTTTTTCCAATCCACTTAAGTCCAACTGCGCCCTCTCCTTTTCCATCCGCTGAGGGGGAAACACCAAGGCTCCAGCGCTGGAATAAACCGCCACACGGGCTTCAGCAGGAAGTTCGGTGAACTGTATAAAATCTCGGGTAGGATTTGGGTAAATATGCGTATTGATGCTTGGGTTCTTTGCCAAAGAGAGGCTGTTTGGGGTGTCTCCGTTCAACCGGAGAATACCAATTGGATTGTATTTGAAATAGCCCACAAAGCAGATATTTCCGTCTTGCTGTATAATCAAATCCGTAACGTCAGCGTTTAAAAAGGTCTTTTGAAAGTTTGAATCTAAACTGCCATCAGCATTATAACGCTCAACAACAAAAGCTTCACTGGGTTGGCCGAAATTTCGGTTGGCCACGCATACTTTTCCATCCGATTGCACAGCTAAGGCATAATTTATAAGGTTGGAAAATGAATGGGTGGTTTTGAAAGTCGTGTCTAAGCTTCCATCTGAATTAAGTCGGTCAACTCCGAAGGCAAGACTATTGGAATTTCCATAGTTTCCGCCAATCATAATTTTTCCATTGGCGGTAGGTTTTAGGGCGTAAACCTGTCCATAAAAACCGTCCAATGCCTTAGCGAAATTGGCGCTGGCATCGAAGGTCTTATCCAATGTGCCATCACTATTTAGCCTGGTAAGTAAAAGGCTGGGTTCACCATTGTAACTGCTGTAATGTCCGCTCACTAAAATTTTTCCATCGGCAAGGCTTAGTACTTGGTGAATTTGCCTTTGCCCAATGCCTGAACCGCCACTAAAGCCACTGCCAACTTGAAAACTTGCGTCGAGCGTTCCATCCGCATTCAAACGTGCTATACCGTTGACCGGCGTCTTGGAGCCTCCAAAATCAGCATCGTATTGCGTGAATAAACCACCCACAAGAATTTTTCCATCAGCTTGAAGGGCCAAGGTCCTCACTTCTTGATTAAATCCGGAAGCCGGGTCAAAAGATTCATCTAAACTTCCATCGCTATTCAGGCGAGCGATGTTGTTTCTGCCCACCCCATTGATTTCGCTAAAGTACCCTCCAATTATAATTTTGCCATCTGCTTGCAGCGCCATAGCCTGTACATTTGTGCCCCAAGCCTCCTCAAATTGACTTTTGAAATCAACATCTAAGCTCCCATCGGTGTTAAGTCTAGCAATGTACAGAGCATCCTTGCCATTAAACGTTTTAAATTGACCTCCAACCAGCAACTTCCCATCGGCCTGCTGTAGCACAACTTCGCACTTGCCATTCCATTCATCCGGACCAAATCCACTACCCACTTTAAATAGGCTGTCTACACTGCCAATTTGGGCATACGCGGTGAAAGGGATTAAAATGCTTAAGAAGAAAATTAACCTGTTCTTTTTCATGTTGCTGTATTTTTGATTTCAAATTCCATTGCGATTTTAAGTTGGCATTTACCTGCCAAAACAAAGTGCGAGTCCGAACCTGAACTTGCTTAGCGTAATATCCTCTCTTCCGGTGGCTGATTGAAGGTTAGCGAATAGCCCAAAGCGGCCACTTCTCGATACCTTATACAAAACCAGCACATCAAGTCCGAGGGCGTTGGTATAGCGTGGTCCGGAAAAGCCTCTCGTTACAAAATTGTACATTGCTGAGGCTCTTACCAGCAGTTTTGGAAAATCAGTAACCAGGTGGATACCCGGTCCAAAAGTGTGTCCGCCCACTTCCGTTTCTTCATTGATGCTGTATGAGAGCTTACCATCTTTGTACCTTCCGGGAGCCACTCGCCAGCGGGAATAGCCCCATTGCGCCCCGCCATAAATACCCACATGTTTGCCAATGTAGGTGCCAATGCCCAATCTGGCGAGAGGCCAATCGCCGCCATTGTATACATAGCCTTCTCGCTCATGGCCCCACCAAAACTGCCGGTTCAAGCCTCCCAGACCCAAATCGACCATGGGAGTTAGTACATCGGTGTGGAAATAGATAATCCGACTGAAATACTCGTAACTCAGTGGCACATGGTTTATGTGAACACTCGGACGAGCAAGCGCCGGATGAGCATAACGAACCGTGGTTCTGCCAAAGCCCACGTTAAAATTTGCAAGCTTCTTGGCGTAGAAGTTCTGAGCCTTAGCTCCGTTTAGACCGATCAATAAGAGGCTAAAAAAGGTGGCGTATCGAATGGGTATCATGCTGTGCTAAACTGAAAAACAAATTTTAGCTAAGCTCAGCCCAGTCTCAATACGCATTAATTCGTATCGCTCAATTCCGCGCTCATTGCGCGCATCAAGAAGGATTTAAACGATGAAGTTATCCCGGGCTTTTTGCACAGCCTCTACCTTGTTATTCACCTGAAGCTTTCGGTAGATGTTCTCAATATGCTTTCTTACTGTGTGAAAGGAAATGGAGAGGTTAGATGCAATCTCCTCATAGGTCAGGCCATTTTTAAGCTGGTCTAGCAATTCAATTTCCCGTTTACTTAAGCCAAAGTCTTGGTATTCTTGGTCCTTCGACTTCGGTTGCCGAATCATTTGCAAGGTTTTTAGCGCGATTACCGGACTCATGGCAGCCCCTCCGGCAAGGGTATCTTGAATGGCTTTATACAGTTCCAGTCCATTGTCTTCTTTCAAAAGATACCCGGAAGCACCGGCTAAGATCGCTTGAAACAGATTCTCATCGTCGTCAAAGGTTGTCAGAATCAGCACTTTTATCTGGGGGTAGCGCGACTTGAGTTTGGCCGTGGCTGTGATGCCATCCATCTCCGGCATTTGGAGATCCATCAAAACCAGGTCTATCGCCTGATTTCGCCGTAAGAAGAGAAGCAGCTCTTGGCCGTTTTTTGCAGAATGTACCAGCTCCAAATCCGGGTACTTGGCCAATCTGCTTTTCAAAGCATCTAAGGCGAAACTATTGTCTTCTGCTATGGCGATGCGTATGGACATACTATCTGTTTTGCAAAAATAAGCGCTTACGTATGCACGACTATACGCAGTTGTGCGTATCGCTATGCCGGAAACTCCCCTACTATGCTGCTTCCATTTTGTTTTATAGAGCGCACTTCAACTCGTCCTCCAAGTTCTTTTATCCGTTCTTGCATGTTCCGTATGCCATTCCCTTCCGATGCCGTTTCCGGTTGGAATCCAATTCCATTATCTTGAATACTGAAGCGGAATAAGCCCTCCTTTTCTGCGTCGAGCAAAATAACGATTTGACTCGCCTGTGCATGTTTTACAGCATTGTTCACCGCTTCTTGAATAATCCGAACAAGGTGGGTGGTTTGAATATCGCTAAGGTTTTGTTGCAGGTTACCCTTTGTTTGCAGTTTGATGGATAGACTTTCTGATGACCACGGTTTAAAAAAGTCGCGCAGGCGGATGGCCAGCGACTCCAAGCTAATCTCCGGGTTATTCAAAAGCCAGACCGTCTTTCGCAACTCACGCATGCTTAGGGCGAGTGTTTGCTGGAGCAGGTTCTGACTTTCTTTTGATTCTTGTTTATCCAGCTCTGGCATACGGTCTACGGAAGCCTGCAGCAGCGTGAGATAGGAGCCAATATTATCGTGTAGCTCCCGAGAGATTCTGAGCCGCTCTGCTTGAAGTCTGCCCCGTTCTTGTTCTTCAGCGAGTTTCAGTTCCAAACGAACTTGCTCCACCCTCGCCTCCTTTCGTTTGTAGATGAGATAAGCCACCAACACACCGAAGAGGCTCAGTCCAACGATGACGAGCAACCAAATGGTCTTAGTTTGAAGTTCTATGTTTTTCGCTTGGAGTTCTTGCTGCTGTTTTAAAATGGCATTGTCTTTCTTTTCTAATTCATAATCCGCCTCCAGTTTGGCTAACGCACTGCTGTTTTGTTCAGAAAACAAACTGTCTGTAACTATTCTGTAGCGTTCCATATAGGCTTTTCCTTGCGCGATTTGACCTTGCATGTAGTGGGTTTCCGCTAAAGCATAAAACAAACCGGCGGCCTGGAGAAACAGCTGCGGATGTTTCGCTAAAAGTGCTTCTGCCTTTTGCCCATAAATCAAGGCTTGCTTTGGATTATTTTGCTTGTTGTAAATGGAAGCCAAATTGCTGTAAGTGTTCAAGTCGTTTCTGGGATTAGGCCCTATCTCCGCTGGCTTGTCTAAGGCTTCCAGGTAATGTTTTATTGCTCGCTCATCTTGATTACTGAGGTTATACACATTGCCCAAATCATCGTGTAAGGCATAGTACATTCGCCAGTTCTGCGCCTCTTCTGCCAAGCGAATCGCTTCCAGGAAATAGGTCTCAGACAACCCGTAGTCTGCGGTATTCTTATAGCAAACTCCCAAGTTAGCATTGGAAATAGCCATGCCGTTGATGAGCTTGTATTCGCTCCGAATCTTCAATGCCTTTTTGTGAAACGCAATGGCTTTGGAGTACTGGTGCAGCTCTTGGTGAATAAGTCCGATGTTACTCAGGTAATTCGCCAAGCTTTCTGTGTTATAAGGCAAATGCTTTTCAGTGATGCTGAGTGCCTGGTAAAAGCGAGAGAGTGCATCTTCATAGTTTCCGTTTTTCCAATGTAGCAGTCCGAGGCCATTTATCGACAAAACTTGAAAATTGGGTAACTTTTCCCTTTCACTGATGCCGAGTGCCTGCCTGAAATTGGCCAAAGCCGAGTCTACGTTCCCTTGGAGATCAAAATAGGTGGCCTTGGTATTGAGCAATTCAGCCTCACACGGAGCACAACCCGACTGCCTAGCGAGCTGTATGCCTTGCTCCAATAACGGCTTTGCTTTCTCCATCTCGTTGAATAGAAAGTTAAACGCTAGGGCATTGTAGGCACGGCATTTTGCGCTGTCTGATACCAAAGAACGGTCTGCCTTGAGTATTGAGCTCAGACTATCAATTTCTTGTTTAGGGAGTGTTTGACTTTGAGCCGTTTCACACCCGAAGAGAATGAGTAATACCGCAGTAAAAACGGCGCATAACTTGGAAATCAAACACGTTTGCATGGCTCGAGCTCGTGACTTTTCGACTTCTCGAATTTAACAGAAAGCCAGAAACTAGCACAAGGGAATGACCAACACCAACAAGATAACGCAGTCTGGATTCCGCGTTCAGGCCCATACCCTTAGCTTCATAGCCATTCTATTGCTTGGCGCTCACTTCTTCCAAGCAATCCTTACTTTTGTAGCACATGATAAGCAAAGACAATGTGCTCAAAGCTTTGAGCGAAGTGATAGAACCTGATTTACGCAAAGATTTGGTAAGTCTGGGGATGATTGAAAATCTGAGTATAGACGGAAAGCGCGTTCAATTTACGGTGGTATTGACCACACCGGCTTGTCCATTGAAAGATCACATTCAGAATGCCTGTATCAATGCCGTTCATATCTTGGTAGACAAGGAAGCGGAGGTGCAGGTAGATTTTACTTCACGCGTTACGACTCAACGCAGCGAAAGCACAGTTTTGCAAGGCGTTCGTAATATTATCGCGGTAGCTTCCGGTAAAGGTGGTGTGGGCAAATCGACTGTGGCGAGCAATTTAGCAGTGGCTTTGCACAAGGAGGGCGCCCGTGTTGGGTTGCTCGACGCGGATATGTATGGACCTTCCATCCCCACCATGTTTGGCGTACAAGGTGCCCCGGAGATGCGCAACATAGATGGCCGTGATCTGATGATACCGCTCGAAAAGGAAGGCATTAAGTTGCTATCGATAGGCTTTTTGCTCCAGCCCGGACAAGCCGTGGTATGGCGTGGACCCATGATTTCATCTGCCATCCGCCAGTTTATGAACGACGTAGCCTGGGGTGAGCTTGATTATTTAATTCTCGATTTACCACCGGGCACGGGCGATATCCACCTCACCTTGGCGCAGCAATTTCCAATTACAGGGGCCTTGATCGTAACAACCCCGCAAGAGGTAGCCTTGGCCGATGCCCGCAAAGCCGTTGCCATGTTCCGAATGGCCGGAGCAGAAGTGCCCCTGTTGGGCGTGGTGGAAAACATGAGCTATTTCAGTCCGGAAGATCAGCCGGAAAAGAAGTATTTCTTATTCGGACAAGGGGGTGGCGAAAAGCTCTCTATGGAAACCGAACTACCTCTATTGGGTGAAATCCCGCTCTATGAGCAGCTTAGGGCCTCTGCCGATGAAGGTCGATTTACATTGGATTCGGTATCGATTTATAGCGAGGCGTTTACTAAATTTGCCAGAAATGTGGCCCGGCAGGTTGCGTTGCGAAACGCAGTTCCGGCGTCCAAATAAGAGCCATGGATAAAGAAAATTTAATTGACCGCGTAGAAGAGGTGTTGCAAACCCTCAGGCCCTTTTTAAATGCCGATGGTGGAGACGTAGAATTGGTGGAGATTGAAGAAGCCACGGTAAAGCTCCGACTTCTTGGAGCTTGCAGCTCTTGCAATATGAGCAACATGACCATGAAAGCCGGAATAGAGGAAGGCATTAAAAAAGCCATTCCCGAAATCAACTCCGTTATCGCTATCAATGCTTAAATGAGCGAAAGACACTAGTGTTTATTTGAAAATCTTGAAAAGAAAAGAAACAGGAATGATACGTACACGCATTTTTGCATGCCTTGTTGCCCTAAGCATCGGCTTTGCTGCACAAGCCCAGGCACAGGAATCCAAAAAACTGTTATTTACCTATGGCACAGACACCGTTTATACCGATGAATTTGTGCGGGTATTTCTCAAAAACAACAAAAAGGAAGAGCAAACCGATTCCAGCATTCAAGCCTACCTCAACCTCTACGTAAACTTTAAGTTGCGTGTTAAAGAGGCCCACATGTTAGGCATGCAAAACGACCCGCAATTCTTAAATGAACTGCAAGGCTACCGCCAACAGTTGGCGAAAACCTATATGACCGACACCTCCCTTACCAGCAAGCTAACGGAAGAAGCGTATAAGCGATTGCAAGAAGAAGTGAAGGCCTCGCATATTTTGATTTTATGCCCAAGCAATGCCTTACCAAAAGATACCTTGGCCGCTTGGAAAAAAATTAGCGATATCCGCAAACGCGTTATGAAAGGAGAGAACTTCGACACCCTTGCTTACCGCGAGTCGGAAGACCCTTCGGCGAAAAGCAATTTGGGTAATTTGGGTTATTTCTCCGCCTTCAATATGATTTATCCCTTTGAGAACCAAGCCTACGCAACCGGCGTAAATGAACTCTCACCGGTTTTCCGCACTGAATACGGTTACCATTTCTTGAAGGTATTTGACCGCAGGCCGGCCAGAGGAGACATCAAGGTATCGCACCTGATGCTTACGCTGAATACCAACCCCAGCGAGAAAGAACTGGAAGCAGCCCGCAGAAAATTAGATACCATCTTGGTGCAACTTAAAAATGGTGCAGACTGGGATCAAATGGTGGCCAGCTACTCTGAGGAGCCCCGATCTGCTGCCAATGGCGGAAAGCTTGAGTGGATCAGCAGCATTGGTTCTTCCATTGATGCTATGTTTAAAGAAGCGGCTTTCGCTATTCAAAACGAGGGCGACATCGTTGGACCGGTGCGCTCTAACTTTGGCATGCACTTGATTAAGTTAGACGCCAAACGCGGAATAGGCAGCTTTGAAGAACGCCGCGACTGGATTCGCATGCAAGTGAACCGAGAGCCGGCACGCGCTAAAATGAGCCAGACCCTTTTGCTGAAAAAGATTAAGGCTGAAAACAAATTCACTGAACAGAAAAACAGCCAGAAAATCGCTCTTGGCATACTCGATAGCAGCGTAATCAAAGGCACCTTCGACGCCACAAAATATGCACAAAACAGCACCGTACTATTCCGCATTGGAGACCAAGCCTATACCATCAACGACTTCGCTCAGTTTGTTTTAACGAGGCAAGCGTCTATGCCGGAGGCCAACCTCGATGCAGTGAAAGAGCAGCTGTATACCGATTTTGTTAATACCTCAAACCTGCAATACGAAGAAGACCACCTGGATGAGAAATACCCGCAATTCCGCTATTTGATGCAAGAATACCACGACGGGATACTCCTCTTCAACCTGAACCAAGAGAAAATCTGGATGAAAGCCGGACAAGATACGGCAGGTCTTCGCGCTTTCTATGAGGAGCACAAAGAAGCCCACCAGTGGCCTGAACGCGTACAAGCCAGTCTCTATGAAGCCAATTCCAAATCGGCTTATAAGCAGACCAAGAAATTGCTGAAAAAGAAACTTCCGGATACGGAAATATCTGAAACAGTGAACAAAGAGAACCCGCTCAGCTTGGTGATTAAACACAGCAAATTTGTGCGTGGAGAAAACAACTACGTGGATCAGGTAAAGTGGAAGCCGGGACTGTATACCATCAAAACAGACGATGGCAAATACGTGCTGGTTGAAATCAAAGAAGTATTGGAGGCCGGTCCGAAGAAACTCAACGAAGTACGAGGCATCATGATTGGCGAATACCAAGACTACTTGGAGAAAACATGGATTGAAGAATTAAAAGCCAAGTACCCGGTACACATCAACGATGCCGCCTTAGAAGGCATCCTAAACCTCGACTAATGCGCCTCGCTCTTTTATCCTGTTCCGCTCTGCTTTGTTTGATGCTCTCCTGCCAAAACGGGAACGCTCCGGAAGAACAGGATGAAGATACCTTGCTCGCTCGTGTATTTGAAGCCGAACTGATGCTCTCGCAAGTGCCACAGGATATCTTTGGTGGCAGCAGCGGACCAGACAGCGTTTCGCTCTTAAAGCTTTACGTGAATGATTGGGTGAAGCAGCAGGTTTTGCTTTACCACGCCCAAGAAAATTTAGGCTCAGAACTGCCGGCAGATATTGAGGCGAAAGTGGAGCAATACCGCAGAAGCTTGTTGATATACGAGTACCAAAGAGCTTTAACATCAGAGCGCTTAGATACGCAGGTTAGTCGGGAGGAAATTGAGCGCTATTACCAAGCCAATGAAAAGAACTTTGAGCTGAAGCGTAACATTGTGCGTATGCGGTACGTCAAAGCACCAAACGAAACACAAGATGCTGCCAAAGCCAAAAAATGGTTTTTGAGCGATGATGCCTCGGATCGGTTTAAGCTTTTGGAGTTTTGCGAGAAATATGCCGTCAACTCCTACTTTGATGAAGACTCTTGGCTGAATTTCGATGACTTACTCAAAGAAATTCCGCTGAAAAACTACGATGAGGAAACCTTTTTGAAGCAAAACAAATTCGTTGAGTTGAAAGATGAAGATTATACCTACTGGGTGTTTATCCGCTCTTTCCGGGTGAAAAACAGCACTTCACCGCTCGAATTTGAAGAAGATAATATCAGAGCAATTTTAATCAACCAGCGTAAGGTGAAGTTGCTCAAGGAAATGGAAGGGTCTTTGCTGGATGAGGCCCGGAATAACAATCAGATTGAATGGTTCGTAAACTGATCTATAGCCTGCTTTTTTGCCTTATGGCCAATGCGGCGTTTGCCCAACCTCAAACTATTGATGAAGTAGTGGCGGTGATTGGCGATAATTTTGTGCTTCGCTCTGACATAGAGAAGGAGTTTGAAACCCTACGCGAGCAGATGGGCAAAGAATATGTGCATGACTCCATGCGCATAGACATCTTAGATCAGCTTATCGCTAAAAAACTCATGCTGTACCAAGCTCAGCTCGACTCTGTGGTTATACCAGAAGAGCGCGTAGAAGCTGAAATGGACCAAAAGCTGAACTATATTCTAGCTCACTTTGGCGGCGATGAAAAGCGTTTGGAAGACTACCTCCAAACCTCCATTCCGGAGTTCAAATCGAAAACAAAACCCAAACTTCGGGAGCAGATGTTGATTGAACAGATGGAGAGCCAAATCATCAATGAAGTGAAAGTAACCCCGGCTGAAGTGCGCAATTATTTCAATAGCATCCCGAAAGATAGCTTACCTCCGATTCCTTCAGAGGTAGAAATTGCCCAAATTGTTATCCGACCTAAAGTATCTGAAGCTGCCAAAAACTTCGCATTGAGGCGTGCAGAAGAAATCCGCGGGCGACTCCTTGCAGGCGAAGACTTTTCCCTACTGGCTCAGAGCTACTCAGACGACCCCGGTTCTTCAGGTAAGGGCGGTGAGCTGGGCTTCTTTAAGCGAGGAAAAATGGTGCCTGAATTTGAGGCCGCCTCGTTTAAACTGGAAAAGGACAGCATCTCTAAACTGGTTGAATCGCAGTTTGGCTACCACATCATTCAAATGATTGAGCGAAGAGGAGAGAGTGTTAACGTGCGCCACATACTGATCTCGCCTAAATTGGTAAATTCCGATTTCCAACTGGCCTATGAGCGTATCGATTCCTTGCGCAAAGCGATATTGCGCGGCAGCATTAGCTTTGAAGAGGCGGCCAAGCAGTATTCTGATGAAGAGATGAGTGCTGGCAAAGGCGGATTCTTAGCCGATTACACCACAGGTAGCACAAAAATCCCGGTGAGTCAATTGGATAAAAACGTGTACCTCGCCGTAAAAGACTTAAAAGTTGGTGAGATCAGTTCACCTACGCGGGTTTTGGCGCAAGACCAAAAAGAAGTCTACGTCATCTACAAGCTGTTCTCTGAAACAGAGCCTCACATGCCTAGTCTCGACACAGATTACCTGAAAATACAGAACGCCGCTTTAGAACAAAAGAAATCAGAAGCCTTGGATACGTGGTTGGCTCATGCCAAAAAGAAGTACTATATCTACATCAACGAACGTTTTTCAGCTGAGGCTGAGTTGGCACATTGGATTCAAAAATGAACATGGAGCAAAAAAGAGGAGAAGTAGCAGAAGCAGCAGCTTTGGTGAAGATACACCAGAGTCTGAAGCAAGAGATTCATAAAGTAATTGTTGGACAGGATGAGGTTATCGACCAAGTGCTCCTCTCCATTTTTTGCAATGGACATTCCCTTTTGGTTGGGGTGCCGGGTTTGGCAAAGACCTTACTCATCAAAACCATTTCAGAGGTGCTGAGCCTCGATTTCAACCGGATTCAGTTTACACCGGATTTAATGCCTAGCGATATCATTGGCTCAGAAATACTGGATGAAAACCGGCAATTCAAGTTTATCAAAGGTCCTTTATTCGCGAATATCATTTTAGCGGATGAGATTAACCGAACTCCACCAAAGACCCAGGCGGCCCTTTTGGAAGCCATGCAAGAAAAGAACGTGACGGCCGGAGGAAAAGAATACGCCTTAAGCAAGCCATTCTTTGTATTGGCGACGCAAAACCCCATTGAACAAGAAGGAACCTATCCTTTGCCTGAAGCACAGCTCGATCGATTTATGTTTAATATCATCCTCGACTACCCTTCTTTCGCAGAAGAAGTGGCCGTGGTCAAATCGACTACCGGATCAGAAACTCCGGAGCTTTCTAAAATCATTTCATCGGAAGAAATACTTGGCTTTCAGAAACTGATTCGTCAGGTTCCTGTGGCCGATAACGTGATAGAATATGCCGTTCAGCTCGTAGGTAAAACCCGTCCAAATACTCCATTGGCCACGGATAAAGTGAACGAATTTCTTTCTTATGGAGCCGGTCCTCGTGCCAGTCAATACTTGATTCTTGGAGCCAAAGGACATGCCCTTGTAAACGGAAAATACTCTCCGGATATAGAAGACGTTCAAGCTGTGGCGCTGCCTATTTTACGACACCGTATTGTGAAGAACTACAAAGCAGAAGCCGAAGGACTTATCGTAGAAGACATCATCCGCTCCCTGTTTTAGTTGCATAGCGAATCGCATAAAAAAAGGCCGGAAATTCCGGCCTTTTTCATTTCTATGTGCTGTGATTAACGCTTAACCGCGTTCTACAATTTTCATATCTACTTGCGATAAGGCCATAAACTGCGCAGCCCGAGCTTCGATCTCTGCTTCAGTTAGGTTTTCAATACGCTCTGTACCAAATTTCTCCACGCAGAATGAAGCCATAACAGATCCGTAGATGATGGCTCGCTTCATGTTTTCAAAAGATACATCCTCTGTTTTCGCTAAGTAACCAATAAAGCCACCCGCAAAAGTATCTCCTGCCCCTGTTGGGTCAAATACTTCTTCCAAAGGCAAGGCCGGAGCAAAGAAGACCTCATCTTGGTGGAACAATAAAGCACCGTGTTCTCCTTTTTTAATGATCAAGAACTTAGGACCCATGTCCATGATTTTGCGACTCGCCTTAACCAAGGAGTATTCTCCTGAAAGCTGACGTGCCTCTTCATCATTGATGGTCAATACATCCACCATGCTGATGGTTTTCTTCAGATCATCCAAAGCAATGTCCATCCAAAAATTCATGGTATCCATCACAATTAAACGTGGACGATTTGACAATCGGTTGATAACTGTTTGTTGTACCTGCGGGGTAAGATTACCTAGCATCACAAATTCCGGAGCTTGGTGTTTTTCAGGAATGATGGGGTCGAAATTCTCAAGCACATTCAGCTCAGTGACTAGTGTATCGCGAGAATTCATGTCGTTGTGGTAACGACCCGACCAGAAAAAGGATTTCTCCCCGGCTTTGATTTGAAGTCCGGAGGTGTCTACTCCTTTAGCATTTAAAAAATCAATTTTCGTTTGAGGGAAATCCTCTCCCACCACGGCCACCAGGGCTACTTCCTTGCTAAAGTAGGAAGAAGAGATACTGATGTAGGTAGCAGCACCTCCAATGATTTTATCTGTTTTTCCAAATGGGGTTTCAATTGCGTCGAAGGCTACAGAGCCAATTACTAATAAACTCATAAAATTTTTATGCAAATATTAAAATCTAGCGGATAAAGTACCAATCGCTTAAGGAAATAATTTTAATTTATCAATAGAGTCGCGGGTTTTTTAAATACATTTTGTTAACATCGCTAACTTAACTTCGAACCCTGTAGTTAAAATTAACCGATACAAAAATGAACCAAATAGGTAGGGAATTGGTCCGTTTTGTTCGGGGAGTCTTGCTCGTATGCATTTCTTTCCTGGCATTGGAAGACCTTAAAGCACAGTGTGATCCTACTGTGCCCACATTTTCACTGGATTTAACAGGCAACCCGGATAGCTTATGGTTGAGCCCTGATACTGTAAGAAGAGACAATTGTTGCGGAACATCCAACCCGGATCGTTGCATTCGATTCATTGTAACTCTAGACCCGAATTCAATTGGTATTAATTTCGATTTTTATTCCGGAGCAGTGCCTCCCGGGGCTCTCTTTTACCAAATTGCCTGCGGTACCTCTTATGCTGTCGGAAACGATATCTGCCTTTCGGGAGTGGGTCCGCATGAAATCACTTTTTGTAAACCGGGAAATAACAAAAACGTCTATTCCATCAAGTCTATTCCGACGCCTGCTGTTTCAAACCCTATTGTTGTTTCAGATGCTTGTATTGATACCATATTTGCTACCAGCTTGGTAGAAGATAGCATTGTATGGCGTTCCGTGCCAAATAATGCAACATACGACGGTTACCTCAGCGCTACGAGCGGAGAAGATACCGTTACCGTAACTCCCACAGGAAATTACCCTGCCTTTGTAGACTATGAAGTATGTGGGCCTGTTGTTGGCTCATGTGGCTCCGTCTATTTCTGCGATACAGTGCGGGTTACCTTCGTTTCAACCTTTTCAGTGAACATCATGCCGGATAGTCCCATTGTTTGTTTTGGTGGAACCCCGGCCCAATTGTACGCACAAATAAGTGGTGGCGCACCGCCTTATACCTTTCTTTGGAGCAATGGCCAAACCAACGATACCATCTTAGCCAACCAAGGAACTCACATTGTTCAAGCCATGGACTCTCTGGGCTGCCTTGCGGTATACGACACGGTTTTAGTAGATAGTTTTGCGCTGCCCATTCAAGCTACTGTTGGGAACGATACCACCTTTTGCAACAACGATAGCTATATCGATTTAGTGGGGACAGTGCAAAGCGCAACAGGAGGCCGATGGTTTGGCGGGGCTGGACTCTATGAACCGTCAAACACCTCGTTAACTCCGCGCTACTATCCCGACATCACAGATAAGATCCTCGGTAAAATTGATATCTTTTTGGAAACCACAGGAAACCGCGGCTGTCCGTCTGATACGGATCGTCTTATTATTTACCTAGTGGATAACCCCATAGCCCAAATATCGGGTCTCGATACGGTGTGCCAAAACGATCAAAACTGGTATACTGCGCAAAATCCAGGCATAGATTTTAAAGAGTGGTTTGTAACAGGAGGGGCCTTTTTATCTCCTGATATCAATGTGGACTCTGTATTGATTCAGTTCAACGATACCGGGCTTCAGACCATCACATTAAGGCAAATTAACCCCAACAACTGTGATTCAGTTACCACCTATTCGGTTTATGTAGCACCTGTCCCTGTGCCTGATATAATAGGTCCAGATACAGCATGTGAATTTGAAAATTCGGTGTACACCACCTCTCTCACCGATGTTACGTATACTTGGGGAGTTACCGGTGGTAGCATTGTCGGTTCAACCAACACCCAGTCGCTGGTAGTAAACTGGCATACAACCGGGCCCCAAACCGTATCCCTAACAGTTAGGAATGTCTACGGCTGCGCGGCAAACATCAGTTATATAGTAGAGGTATTGGCAAAGCCAGAACCCCTCATAACGGGTGATGACAGCACCTGCCAGAATAAAATTTATACCTACAGCGTGGCAGCTGTTACAGGCCATACCTATGCTTGGAATGTGAGCGGCGGAACACTTTATGGCGATGCCACTTCATCGAGCATAGCAGTGCTTTGGGGAAGTCCGGGTAATGGCTCCGTTAGCCTTACACAATCCAATGCCTTTGGTTGTGATTCCACCATTGCAATGCCTGTGCGGATCTTTCCAACACCGGCACCTGTTATAAATGGACCGAACGACACGGCCTGTGAAAACAAAATTGCTACCTACTCCATTACGCCAACTACCGGTCATACCTACAGTTGGAATGTAAGCGGAGGAGCTATAATCGGAGCTGCAAATGGAACGTCTGTAAACGTGCTGTGGTCAGCTCCGGGAACCGGTACCCTTGAGGTTACTCAAACATCCGATTTCGGATGCGACAGTACCGTCACGACTAACGTAACAATCGTGCAAACACCAAAGCCTGTTATCTCCCTGCCTAACGACTCTGCGTGTTTAAACAAAATTTACGCCTACTCAGTGACGCCGGTTGCCGGAGAAACTTACAGCTGGAACGTAAGCGGAGGTTCCATTATCGGCTCTGCCTCAGCCAACAGCATCAATGTGCTGTGGAACACCTTGGGCACAGGTACCGTATCCGTAACCCAAAGCTCAGCCTTCGGGTGTGATAGCACGGTATCGGCTAATGTGACCATTGTTTATACGCCCGCGCCGGTTATTGACCCTGCCCCGGATACCGTCTGTGAAAACAAAATAAACAGTTACTCTATCACTACACTGACCGGCGAAACCATTCAGTGGAATGTAAGTGGCGGTAGCATTATCGGCAGCTCCACCTCCAGTACGGTACAAGTACTTTGGGGAACTCCGGGTTTCGGATCTTTAGGTGTAACGGTTACATCCCCTTTTGGTTGCGATAGCACCGTTTCTGAAAATGTTTTAATCGTTGTTACGCCTAAACCGGTTATTTCACTACCGAATGATTCCGCTTGTTTAAACAAAATTTACAACTACGCTGTAACACCGGTAGCTGGCAACACGTATTTGTGGTCTGCCACCAACGGAACCGTAGTAGGCAATGCCACCGGATCGAGCGCCAACATTATGTGGACCGGTCTCGGAACTGGCACAGTTCAGGTAACACAAACATCAGGTGCCGGTTGTGATAGCACCGTTACAGCCGATGTGACTGTGGTATATACACCGGTACCAGTAGTAACTTTGCCTAACGATACGGCATGTGAAAACAAAATCTACAATTACTCCCTAACACTCGGAGCGGGTGAAACAGTGGTTTGGAGCGTGAGCGGCGGACAAATTCTTGGCGACTCCACCTTGAACAACATCAATGTACTATGGGCCGGACCAGGCACTGGTAGCATCAGCGTTACCCAGACTTCAGCCTTTGGTTGCGATAGCACCATTACAGAAAATGTAACAATCGTTCAAACGCCAAAGCCGGTGATCTCTTTACCAAACGACTCGGCCTGTGAAAACAAAATAACCACCTACTCCGTAACGCCGGTTGCTGGTGAGACGTATTCTTGGAGTGCTACGGGAGGAACCGTGGTCGGATCGAATACCGGCTCTTCTGCCAATATTATCTGGGGAACCCCGGGTACCGGAACAGTTCAGGTAACCCAAACATCCAGCTTTGGTTGCGATAGCACCGTTTCTGCCAATGTTACCATCGTGCCTACGGCGGCCCCGGCCATCACATCACCAAATGATACAGCGTGTCAGAATAACATCTACTCCTACTCTGTAACACCAACCGGTGTGCATAGCTACAACTGGTCTGTAAGCGGAGGTACCATCTTGGGTGACAGCACCGATCCATCCATCAACGTAATTTGGCACGACACAGGATACCAGACCCTGAGCATCACCCAAACTTCCGCTTTTGGCTGTGATAGCACGGTAACCGATACTTTCTATATCAATTATACTCCTGATGCCTTGATTCAAGGCCCGCGCGATTCAGTTTGTCACAATAACCTCTATAGCTATGGTGTAAACCCTATGGGTGCCGGCGAAACCTACCAGTGGGTTGTAACAGGTGGAACCATCGTTGGCTCATCAACCAACCATACGGTCAATGTGCAATGGGGAAGTCCGGGAGTTGGATCCATTCAAATTACCGTGGTGAACGCGTTTGGTTGTGATAGTACCACCTTGGATTCAGTATACAAATACCTAACTCCATTCCCAAGCATCACCGGAACAGAACCTGCGTGTGAAAACAAAATTCACGTTTATTCTACCCCTTATACAGCAGAGCATTCGTATCAATGGACCATCTCTGGAGGTACCATTTTCGGTAGGTCAGATACCAGCGATATCATCGTATACTGGCCAAGCCCGGGTACAGGTATATTGACTTTAAATGAATCGGCACCTTTTGTTTGCGATAGCACGGTGACCGACACCATTACGATTTACGCCACACCGACGCCCGTGATCAACTTACCCAACGACACGGCTTGTCAGAATAAAATAGTGGCCTATACCGTTACGCCTCAACTGGGTAATAATGTGGCTTGGACGGTTTCTGGCGGACAAATTATTGGTGACACCAATACCCTTTCTATTAACGTATTGTGGGACGTACCGGGAACCGGAACCTTAACCGTAACAGAAACCAATGCGGCCGGCTGCGATAGCACGGTTTCCTCCAATGTGACCATAGTCTATACGCCATTTACGGATATAGATGCGCCGGGCGATACAGCCTGTGAAAACAAGATATACACGTATACCGCAACTCCAGAACAAAGCGGAGAGAACTTCGCTTGGAGTGTAAGCGGCGGTACCATTTTGAATAGTGCAACTGATACCTTCATCAACGTGCTTTGGGCCGGACCCGGAACCGGTATCATCACCCTATCACAATCCTCAGCTTTTGGTTGCGATAGCACGGTTACCGATACCGTCACCATTGTTCAAACGCCTAAGCCTGTTATTTCTTTACCGAATGATACGGCTTGTGAGAACAAGATTTACAACTATTCTGTAACACCGGTGACCGGCGAAACATACCTGTGGACTGTAAGTGGTGGTCAGATTATTGGCGACTCTACCACGGATAACATCAACGTTTTGTGGGGCGGTGTTGGAACCGGAACGGTGCAGCTAACGCAAACATCAGCCTTCGGTTGCGACAGCACTGTGTCGGCCAGCGTCACCATCGTTTACACACCGTATACGGATATCAACCTGCCAAATGACACAGCCTGCGAAAGCAAGATTGAAACCTATACCGTAAATCCATTGGGTGTTGGCGAGAGCTACCTGTGGGTGGTAAACGGCGGTTCCATCATCGGCTCTGCCACCGATACCTTCATCAACGTATTGTGGGGTGCCCCGGGAACAGGAACAGTAAGTTTAACCCAAACCTCGGCCTTCGGGTGTGATAGCACGGTGACCGATACGGTGACCATTGTTCAAACGCCGAAGCCTGTTATCAGCCTACCCAATGACTCGGCATGTCAGAATAAAATCTACGCCTACTCGGTGACCCCTGTGGGCGGTGAAAGCTATGCTTGGACTGTATCTGGCGGTACCATTATTGGCGATACAAGTTCTCCTACTATCAATGTACTGTGGGGAACTCCGGGCATCGGAACCATTAGCCTAACTCAGACCTCAAGCTTTGGTTGCGACAGTGCAGTAAGTGCCAATGTTACGATCGTTTACACGCCATTCCCGGTTATTTCTTTACCGAACGATACGGCCTGTGAGAATAAAATTTACAATTACGCCATTACCCCTCAAGCCGGCGAAAGCTTCTTGTGGACGGTAAGTGGTGGGCAAATCATTGGCGACTCTACCGGCGATAACATCAATGTATTGTGGGCCGGTCCGGGAACAGGAACCGTTCAGGTAACTCAAATTTCTGCCTTTGGTTGCGATAGCACCATTTCAGAGGATGTGACCATTGTTCAGACTCCAAAGCCGGTTATCAGCTTGCCTAACGACACGGCCTGCGAAAACAAAATCTACAACTACTCTGTAACTCCGGTGGCCGGTGAAACCTACGCTTGGACCGTAACGGGTGGTCAAATTTTAGGTGATACCGCTGCGGCAGCAGTAGACATTCTGTGGGCCGGACCGGGCACGGGTACCATTAACTTGACTCAGACCTCCAGCTTTGGTTGCGATAGCACCGTAAGTGCCTCGCTTACGATTGTTCAGACTCCGAAACCGGTCATCTCTTTACCGAACGATACAGCCTGCGAGAACAAGATTTACAATTACTCCATTGCTCCGGTGACCGGAGAAACCTACCAGTGGGCCGTAAGTGGCGGTTCTATCATTGGAAGCTCAACAGGTGATAACATCAACGTGTTGTGGGCTGCTCCGGGTACAGGTACCGTTTCAGTAACCCAAACTTCCAACTTTGGTTGCGATAGCACTGTGTCGGAAAATGTCACCATCGTTCAAACGCCGAAGCCTATCATCAGTTTACCGAACGATACAGCGTGTCAGAACAAGATCTACAACTACTCCGTAACACCTGTGGCCGGCGAAAGCTACTTCTGGACGGTAAGCGGCGGACAAATCATTGGCGATTCTACCAGCGATAATATCCATGTATTATGGGGTACACCGGGCACGGGTACCATCACCATGACACAGACATCCGACTTCGGTTGTGATAGCACTGTTTCGGCTGATGTAACCATTGTTTACACCCCATCGCCAACGTTCACACCACCGGCCGATACGGCTTGTGAAAACAAGATATACACGTATACCACTCCTTCGGTAGCCGGCGAAAGCTATACCTGGAGCGTGAGTGGAGGAACTATTCTTAGCGATTCCAACAGCAATAGCATTACGGTAATCTGGGGCGCCCCCGGAACCGGATCCCTTTCCTTAACTGCGGTTACTGCCTTCGGTTGTGATACAACCATTGTAGCAAACGTAAACATCGTACAAACGCCGAAACCCGTTATTTCCCTGCCTAACGATTCGGCTTGTCAGAATAAGATTTATGCTTATTCTGTCACCCCAGTAGCGGGTGAATCCTATGCCTGGACGGTAAGCGGAGGCCAAATTATTGGTGATACCGCTGCCGCCAGCATAGCGGTGCTTTGGGGCACTCCGGGCATTGGAACGGTAAACGTAACCCAAACCTCTTCGTTTGGTTGCGATAGCACCGTTTCAGCCAACGTTACCATTGTATACACGCCATTCCCGGCTATCAGCTTACCGAACGACACGGCATGTGAAAACAAAATTTACAATTACGCTATCACCCCTCAGGCCGGAGAAACATTCTCTTGGTCGGTAAGTGGGGGTAGCATCATTGGCAGCAATACCGGCGATAACATCAATGTATTGTGGGCCGGACCGGGCACCGGAACGGTACAAGTGACGCAAACCTCTGCTTTTGGTTGCGATAGCACCATTTCAGAAAACGTGACCATTGTTCAAACGCCAAAACCGGTTATCTCTTTACCGAATGACACGGCCTGTGAGAACAAAATTTACAATTACTCTGTAACGCCTGTAGCCGGTGAAACCTATCAGTGGTCGGTGAGCGGTGGTAGCATTATTGGCGACGCCACAAGCGATAACATCAATGTATTGTGGGGCGGTGTTGGAACCGGAACAGTTCAAGTAACCCAAACTTCCAACTTTGGTTGCGATAGCACTGTGTCGGAAAATGTCACCATCGTTCAAACGCCGAAGCCTATCATCA